>Ga0075426_10000550_pt1 | contig 25984 bp, 27 predicted proteins | sample SoiMethybrSBSTD5_FD_75304 | JGI IMG/M metagenome (GOLD analysis project Ga0075426, IMG submission 75304) | Bulk soil microbial communities from a Populus tree surrounding site in Tennessee, USA - Soil MetaG P. TD hybrid SBSTD5 | ecosystem: Environmental > Terrestrial > Soil > Tree plantation...
GAGGCCGGCTACGGGCTTGTGGCTAGCGCCAAGCGCGGTGAGCAGCGTCTCATCCTCGTGGTCAACGGCCTCAACACGAAACAGGAGCGAGAGGGCGAGCCGCGTCGGCTGATCGAATGGGGCTTCAAGAGCTTCAGGCCGTTCAGGCTGTTCGATGAAGGCCAGAAGGTGAGCGACGCGTTGGTTTGGGGCGGCACCCAGCATTACGTGCCGCTGGTGGGCGACGGCAATATCAACATCATCCTGCCTGCCACCGCGAGCGGCAAGGTGTCGGCATCGATCGTCTATCAGGGGCCGATCAAGGCTCCGATCCGCAAGGGCGATCGGGTTGCTGTGCTCCGCATCACGTCGAGCGAATCGTCGGCCACGAACGAGATTCCGCTTTATGCAGCTGACGACGTCGGCGCCAGCAATTTCCTAATGCGCGGATTGGATTCGCTTGGCTGCCTCGCCTTCTGCTGGTTGCTGTAGATCCGATGCAGCGCCAGGCGGCCGAGGCCGGCAGATTCATCACATTTGAAGGCGGGGAGGGGTCGGGTAAATCCACCCAAGCCGGCATCCTTGCCAATCGGCTCACGCGCGCCGGCCGCAAGGTGCTTGCCACGCGGGAGCCTGGTGGCTCGCCGGCTGCTGAGGAAATCCGCGACGCATTGCTATCTGGCCGCGTGTGGCAGTTCGGCCCGTTCGCCGAGGCGCTGCTGTTCTCGGTCGCACGCGCGGACCATATCGAGCACGCGATCGCACAGGCTCTGGCCGAGGGCAACTGGGTCGTGTGCGACCGCTTCCTCGACTCGACGCGCGCCTATCAGGGAGCAACCGCCGGCGTGCCGAAGAGCGTGATCAATGCCCTCGAGAGGCTCACTGTCGGAAATCTCCTGCCAGACATCACCTTCATCCTCGATATTCCGGCGGAGCAGGGACTCGCACGGGCAGCCGAGCGAAGGAGCGGAAATGCGCCTGATCGCTTCGAGAGCCAAGAGCTGATGCTGCATGAGCGCGTTCGGCGGGCCTTTCTCGACATCTCAGAGGAAGAGCCTGAACGTTGCGTTGTGATCGACGCGAGCCAGCCCGAAGCCATGGTGGCCGAGGACGTCTGGGAAGTCGTGCTGCAGCGCCTGAGCCCATGAGCATGGTTGCCGAGCCTACGCGCGCCGGGGTCCCGGAGCCTGATTGCCTCGAAGGCTTCTCCGCACCTCGCGAGGTCGATCCTCTGTTCGGCCATGATGCGGCGTTGCGCGAGTTCGCCGATGCGCTCGCGAGTGGCCGGATGCATCACGCTTGGTTGATCGTCGGTCCGGAGGGTGTGGGCAAGGCGACGCTCGCCTATCATTTCGCGCGCATGGTGCTTGCGGAACGCGATGCCGTTCATCAAGGCGAAGCTATCGACACTGACCACCCCGTTTTCCGCAAGGTCGCTGCATTGTCGCATCCCAACCTGCTTCTCTTGCGGCGCTCATATAACGAGAAGACCAAGCGGTATTCGCAGTTTATCGGCGTCAATGAGGTAAGGCGGCTCAAGGCGTTTCTCGGCAATACGGCTGGCGAGGAGGGCTGGCGCGTGGTCATTGTCGACCGCGCCGATGATCTGAATCAGAACGCGGCCAATGCTCTTCTGAAAGCGCTCGAGGAACCCCCGCCGCGTACACTGTTCATCCTGATCTCAAGCGCAGAGGGACGTCTTCCTGTCACCATTCGCTCCCGCTCTCGCATTCTCCGCGTGGCGGCCCTCGGTGGGGAGGATTTGAAGAAGGCGGTGCGGGCAGCACTCGCCCGCGATGATCAAGAATCCGATCCCGGGACGCTCGCGACCGCAATCGCCCTGAGCGACGGAAGCGTACGGCGGGCGCTTGAGCTCGCATCGGGAGAAGGGATCGAGCTTTATGGCGAGATCGTAGCCTTGGTCGTTGCGCTCCCCGAACTTGATGGAGCGCGGCTGCACCGCTTGGTTGATCGGATCGGAGGCTTTAGCAACACCGAACAACTTGAGCTTTTCATCGCACTTCTGCTCGGGCTGATGGAGCGCCTCATCCGTTTCACCGCCACTGGCGAAGGCGCAACGAGAGAGGAGCAGACGCTAGCCAAGAGCCTTATTTCACGGGGCAATCTTGCTCAGTGGGCTGAGGCGTGGGAGGCAATATCGGAAGCACACGCCGAGGCGTTGGAATACAACCTCGACCCGAGTCTGTTTCTGCTGGAAACTTGGCTCCGGCTTCAGAAGCTCGCGCGCGAACATCCCGTTTAGAGCGATCATCGACCGCGCTTGCCCCTGAGCACCGCCGAGGCTATTCCTGTCGCCATGGCAGAGAAGCGGCCCTATTACATCACTACTGCCATCTCTTATCCGAACGACGCGCCCCATATCGGCCATGCCTATGAGGCGGTCGCAACCGACGCGCTTGCGCGCTTTCGGCGGCTGCAAGGCCGCGACGTGTTCTTTCTCACTGGGACCGACGAGCACGGGATCAAGATGCTCCAAACGGCCAAGGCGCAAGGCATCACACCGGCCGAACTTGCCGATCGCAACACGCCGAAATTCCAGGAGATGGTTCGCGTGCTCAATTGCTCGAACGATGACTTTATTCGTACGCGCGAGAAGCGCCACGTCCGCGCCTGCCAGGAACTATGGCGGCGCATGCGGGATGCCGGAGACATCTATCTCGACAAATATGCCGGCTGGTACTCGGTACGCGACGAGGCCTATTACGACGAGAGCGAGCTAAAAGAGGGGACCGACGGCCGCAAGCTCTCACCGCAGGGCACGCCAGTCGAGTGGGTCGAGGAGGAAAGCTATTTCTTCAAGCTGTCGGCCTATCAAGATAAGCTGCTCATCTACTACGAAACTCATCCAGAGTTCATCGGGCCGGAGACGCGCGCGAACGAAGTGAAGAGCTTCGTGCGCGGAGGTCTCCAGGATCTCTCGATCTCGCGGACCACCTTCGACTGGGGGATCCCGGTGCCGGGCGACCCAAAGCACATCATGTATGTGTGGGTCGATGCGCTAACGAACTATCTTACCGGCGTCGGCTTTCCCGATGAGGAGTCGGAGAGCTTTAGGAAATATTGGCCCGCCGACGTGCACATCATCGGTAAGGACATCATCCGCTTCCACGCGGTCTATTGGCCTGCCTTCTTGATGTCAGCAGGTATCGCTCCGCCGAAGCGCGTGTTCGGGCACGGCTTCCTCTATAACCGCGGAGAAAAGATGTCGAAGTCGGTCGGCAACGTAGTTGATCCGTTCGTGCTAGTTAAGGATTACGGAGTGGATCAGCTTCGCTATTTCCTCTTGCGCGAGGTGCCATTCGGCCAGGACGGCAATTACAGCCGCGATGGCATCGTGCAGCGCATCAACTCCGACCTCGCCAACGATCTCGGCAATCTCGCCCAGCGGTCTTTGTCGATGATCGCCAAGAATTGCGAGGGCAGTGTGCCTAAGCCTGGAGAGTTTACGGCGGCCGACCAGACAATTCTTGCGGCGGCTGACGCTGCGCTAGCGCGCGTCGAGGAGGCGATCGACGACTTCGCGATCCACCGCGCGCTCGAAATCGTGTGGTCGGTGGTTGCGGACGCCAATCGCTATTTCGCCGGGGAGGAACCTTGGGCGCACAAGAAGACGAATCCTCAGCGCATGGCGACGATCCTCTACGCCACAGCTGAGGTCACGCGGCAGATCGCAATCCTCGTGCAGCCGGTCATGCCGGCGAGTGCCGGGCGGTTGCTCGATCAGCTTGCTGTGCCGGCCGGCGCACGTGACTTTGCGGTACTCGGTCCCAAGGGACGGCTCAAGCCCGGCACAGAACTGCCGCAGCCGAACCCCGTGTTCCCTCGTCATGTCGAGGCGGACATCGAAGCGGCGGCATCTTGAGGCCCGTCGCTGGTGCATTGCCGCGGCTCATCCGCGACACAGCTGTATGATCCGCGCCTCGTCGACGCCTTCGACGACGACGTTACCAATCACCGTGCGCGGGACCCCCGTATCGCCGAACCGCCTCAGCATGATCGCTTGGACTCGGGAAGAGGTCGCGTCGAGGATGCTGTATCTGATGTGATTGCGCGCGAGGATGGCCCTAACTTGTCGGCAATAGGGACACCACCAAGCATTGTACATGACGACGTTCTTGCTACAGCCGGCCTCGGCCTGTGGTGGCGCTAGACAAAGCAGTACCGCCGCAAGAATGAGCGGCAAGCGACATATGAGCCAGATACGTCTCGTCATTGCTCTTGTTGTCTCGTCAGCCCATATGCTGCACATAGGGGCTCACCGAGCCGCGCTTCGTTAGCCTAGCAACTTGAATAATATAGGTCTTTCATCTTTCCGTGATGCTGATCGACAGTCACTGCCATCTCGATTTTCCAGAGCTTAAGGGCGAGCTCGATGCCGTGCTCGCGCGCGCCCGCGTGGCAGGCGTTGGCCTCATGGTCACCATCTCGACGCGGGTGCGCCGCTTCGACGATGTCCTCGCCATAGCCGAAGCTCACGACGAGGTGTTCTGCTCGGTTGGAACCCATCCCCACAATGCTGCAGAGGAACCTGACGTCACGGTAGCGGACCTCGTGAAGCTCGCGCGCCATCAGAAAGTGGCGGCGATCGGCGAGGCCGGCCTAGATTATCATTACGACAATAGCCCGCGTCCGGATCAGGAGAAGAGCTTTCGCGTCCATATCGCGGCTGCACGCGAAACCCGACTTCCGCTCGTGATCCATGCCCGTGAAGCTGACGCTGACATTGCGCGCATCCTTGAGGAAGAATCTGCGAAGGGCGCATTCCCCTTCGTTCTGCATTGCTTCACCAGCGGCCCCGAGCTTGCCCGGCGTGGGCTAGCCATTGGCGGCTTTGTGTCCTTTTCGGGTGTCGTTACCTTTAAGAAGTCGGATGTGCTGCGCGACATTGCACGCGAGGTGCCGCTTGATCGGATTCTCGTCGAGACCGATGCTCCTTATCTCGCGCCGGAGCCCATGCGCGGCAAAACCAACGAGCCGGCTTTCGTCGTTCACACGGCGGCGCGGCTTGCTGCGGTCAAGGGTGTAAGCGAGGCGGATCTTGCGCGCGCCACCAACGAAAACTTCTTTCGCCTGTTCAACAAAGTACCGCGCACAAGTCTGAAAACGCCAAAAAGCGCCGCATGACGCTGAAGGTCACCATCCTCGGCTGCGGCACTTCGGGCGGCGTGCCGCGCATCGGCAACATCTGGGGCGCCTGCGACCCCAATAACCCTAGGAACCGGCGGAGACGCTGCTCGCTCCTGGTGCAGCGCGCTGAGGGCACTGCAGCCACGACCGTGCTCGTCGACAGCTCCCCGGACATTCGCGAGCAGCTGCTCGATGTCGGCACGCGTTGGCTAGACGGCGTTGTCTACACGCACGACCACGCCGACCATGTGCACGGCATCGATGACCTCCGGATGGTCGCCTATAACGGACACCGCAAAGTCGAGGCGTTCTACGATGCGGTGACGGGACAGATCCTGCGCCAGCGCTTCGACTATTGTTTCGAGCCACCGCCCGGCAGCGAGTATCCAGCAATCCTCAATGGCCATGAGATCAAGGCCGGCGAGGTCGTGAGAATCGAAGGGGCGGGAGGCGTGATCGACGCGCTGCCCTTTCGCCAGCGGCACGGGCAGATCGAGACACTTGGCTTCCGCTTTGGCAACATCGCCTATTCACCCGATGTGAGCGACTTCCCCCAAGAGACGCTCAAGCATCTGCAAGACCTCGATGTGTGGATCATCGACGCGCTGCGCTACTCGCCGCATCCGAGCCATTTTTCGGTCGAGGAGGCCCTGTCATGGATCGCGCGGATCAAGCCCAAACGCGCCGTGCTGACTCATATGCATGTCGACCTAGACTATGCGCGGCTTGCGAGCGAGCTGCCTGAAGGTGTCGAGCCAGCCTATGACGGAATGGTGCTGACTACGGACGGCTGATGGCTTTCCAGGCATCGATGACTTGCCCGGTTTCCATCCAATCAGACATGGCGAGGGGGATAAAGGCTTCCGCCACTGCTTCGGGCGTCCGCAGAGTACTTTGGTCTTCGCCGGGATAGGCTTCCGCGCGCATGCGGGTCGCGGTCGCGCCAGGGTCGATGATGTTCACCTTTACGGCGCTGTCGGCGGTCTCGTTGGCATAGGTCTTGGCCAGCGTCTCTAGCGCGGCCTTGGACACGGAATAGGGAGCCCAATAGGCACGGGCTGAATGCGCCACGCCGGAGGTCACGAAGATCACGCGGCCCGCATCAGATCGGCGGAGCAGGGGATCGAGCGTGCGGATCAGCCGCCAATAGGCGGTGAGATTGACGGCGAGAGTACGTTCCCAGTGCTCTGATGGGATATGGGTCAGCGGCGTCAGGCGGCCGAGAATGGCGGCGTTGCCGACCAGCACGTCGAGCCTGCCGAAGCACTCGTAGAGAGTAGGCCCGAGCGTATCGATAGCCTTGCCGTCGGCGAGATCGAGGGGAATGAGCGAAGCCTTGCCGCCTTGGGCTCTAATCCGATCGTCGACCTCTTCCAAAGCTTTCCGTGCACGCGAGAGGAGCAGGACATGAGCACCTTCGCGGGCGAAGGCGAGCACCACGGCCCGGCCGATACCACGCGAAGCGCCAGTGATAAGCGCGATCCGGTCCTTGAGGCGTAATGAGGTCAACCGACCTCGGCGAGGAAAGAGAGCTGCTTCTGCGCCGGCGGGCCTTCGCGATCCCTGAGTCTCGTCGGATACTCACCGGTGAAGCAATGGTCGGTGAACTGGGGATGGGCGTTGTCGCGCCCCTCATAGCCCATCGCCTTGTAGATTCCGTCGACGGAGAGGAAGGCGAGGGAGTCGGCTCCCATGAAGGCCTGCATCTCCTCGAGGCTGCGATGGGCGGCGAGCAGCTTGTCCTGGTCCGGCGTGTCGATGCCGTAGAAATCGGGATGAGTGATTGGCGGGCTGGCGATCCGCATATGCACCTCGCGGGCGCCGGCCTCCCGCATCATCTGCACGATCTTCACCGAGGTCGTGCCGCGTACCACGCTGTCATCAATGAGCACGATGCGCTTGCCCTTCACCTGACCCTCATTGGCGCTGTGCTTCAGCTTCACGCCGAGCTGCCTGATGCGCTGCTCGGGCTCGATGAAGGTGCGGCCGACGTAGTGGTTGCGGATGATGCCGTATTCGAAGGGCAGGCCCGACACTTGCGAATAGCCAATGGCCGCGGGCACGCCAGAGTCAGGGATAGGGACGATGACATCGGCGTCGGCAGGAGCCTCGCGCGCCAATTGCCGGCCCATCTCTTTCCGGACTTCGTAGACCGAGCGGCCGCCGACGATCGAGTCCGGCCGGGCGAAGTAGATATATTCGAAGATACAGAGCCGCGCCGGGTATTTGGGAACGAAACGGTGGCTCTCGATTCCCTCGCGCGAGATCACCACCACTTCGCCATTCTCGACCTCGCGCAGGAACTCGGCGCCGATGATGTCGAGCGCACAGGTCTCGGAGGCGAGCACCCAAGATTCGCCGAGCTTTCCCAACACCAGCGGCCTGATGCCGTAAGGATCGCGCGCGCCGACGAGCTTCTTGTTGGTGAGACCTACCAGAGCGTATGCGCCTTCAACCTGGAGCAGGGCCTCGATGAATTTCTCGACAAATCTCCGTTTTTCGCTGCGGGCGACGAGGTGGAGGATAACTTCGGTGTCCGTAGTGGATTGGCAGATGGCACCCTTCTTGATCAACCAATCGCGCATTGTGAGCGCGTTGGTGAGATTGCCGTTGTGGCCGAGTGCAAAACCGCCCGAATCTAGGTCGACGAAAAGCGGCTGCACGTTGCGCAAAACAGGATCGCCGCAGGTGGAGTAGCGCACATGACCTACGGCGACATTGCCCTTGAGGCGCTCGATCACGGGGCGCGAGGTGAAATGATCGCCGACGAGACCTACGCGGCGCTCGGTATGGAAATGATGGCCGTCGAAGCTGACGATGCCAGCGGCCTCCTGGCCGCGATGCTGGAGCGCATGCAAGCCGAGTGCGGTCAGGGCTGCGGCGTCGGGATGATTGAAGATGCCGAAGACGCCGCACTCCTCGTGCAGCCGATCCTCCTCGAGCCAGGTCAATCTCGGTTCCTTGGCTTCAACGGGTTCTGTCACGGACCTCCGCCTCCTCCAATTAAATAAGCGCCTTGCCAAGCGCTTCAATGGCACGCGACGCCACGCTTACTTGGAAACCTCAACTTTCACGAGCGCTGGTCAGGCGGAGTTGGAGCTCCCTCGGCGGGCGTCTCGGGTGTGCCCTCTGGCTGGCCTGCGCCCGGTGCTTCCTCAGGCTTCTGCGGCAGGTATTGCTCTGGGTTCATCGGCAGCAACGATTCGATGGCGACCTGGGTCTGCTGAAGAATGGGGTAGGAGCGCGCATTGCGGACCCACTCTGGCTGGTCCCGGGCAAGCGCAGTGAACAGGATAAAGACGATGGCCACGAGCAGGAAGCCGCGCGCCAAGCCGAAAATGAACCCCAGGGTGCGGTCGAGCGCGCCGACACGGCTGTCCAACACGCGGTCGGAGATGCGGAAGGTGATCAGGCTCACAACGATCAGCGTGACGATGAAGACGCCGGCGGCAAAGGCGATCTGGGCCACGCTCGGATTGTTGATATAGGGCGCGAGCATGCCCGAATATTTAGGGGTTAGATAAAGGGCGGCGACGGCAGCCACAGCCCAGGAGAAAATCGACAAAACCTCGCGCGTGAACCCGCGCACCATGGCGAGAAAGCCGGATATGAGCATGATGACGATGAGAATGACATCGAGCCAGGAGATGGGCATGGCGCGAGGGTCCTCCAGCGAGGCGGCGCGAGACTATCACGATTCCCGGCGATGAAGCACAAATGGGCCGGCCGGGCAATCATGGAAGCTCCGGCCGGCGCATTGTCGCAGGGCGACTCAGAGTTTACTCGACAAGTAAGGCGCCGAATAAGGCAACCAGATCGTCCAATTGGGTAAGGGGTAGGAGCTCGAGATCTTTGGTGTCCCGGTTGCCTTCAGCGGCAGCAGCCGGGACAACGGCGCGGGCGAAGCCAAGCTTGGCAGCCTCCTTGAGGCGCTGATCTCTATGGCCCACGGCCCTTACTGCACCCGTCAGGCTCACCTCGCCAAAATAGACAGTGTCCTCGGGAGAGGGCTTTCCCGTCAGCGACGAGATGAGGGCCGCAGCCGCGGCAAGATCGGCGGCCGGCTCTTGCAGCCGGAGCCCCCCTGCGACGTTGAGATAGACATCGTGGCTCCCAAGCCGCACGCCGCAGCGAGCCTCTAGCACGGCAAGCAACATGGCCAGGCGGTTGGGGTCCCACCCGACGACTGCCCGGCGCGGCGTGCCGAGCAGCGAGGGGGCGACGAGTGCCTGGATCTCTACGAGGATCGGGCGCGTGCCCTCCATGCCGGCGAACACCGCAGTTCCTGGGGCGCCGCGATCTCGGTCGCTCAAGAACAGCGCGGACGGGTTATCCACCTCCCTCAGACCATCGTGGCGCATTTCAAACACGCCGATCTCGTCGGTCGGGCCGAACCGGTTCTTGACCGCGCGAAGCACGCGGAACTGATGCCCGCTTAAGCCCTCGAAATAGAGGACGGTATCAACCATGTGCTCGATGACCTTGGGACCGGCGATCTGGCCATCTTTGGTCACGTGTCCCACCAGGACGACGGTCGAGCCGCTCCCCTTGGCATGGCTAATCAGGGCGGAAGCGCAGCCGCGGAGCTGGGTGATCGTTCCGGGCGCCGCTTCGACGCTCTCGGACCAAAGGGTCTGGACTGAGTCGATGATGACGAGCACAGGCGGCACGGTGCTACCTAGTGTGGCGACAATGTTGGCAAGATTCGTCTCGGTTCCGAGTGCTACCGGGGCGTGCGCAAGCCCAAGGCGCATTGCGCGCATGCGCACCTGCGCAGGCGCCTCCTCGCCTGAGAGATAGACGACGCGGGCGCCAGTTTCGGCAAGCTTAGCAGCCGCCTGGAGTAAGAGCGTCGATTTGCCGATACCTGGATCGCCGCCAACCAACACGGCAGAACCTGCCACTAACCCCCCGCCCAAGACCCGGTCGAGCTCCGCCATGCCGGTTGGCAGGCGAGGAGAGTCGATGGTGGCGGCGGCAAGTGTCTCGAAGGTTGCGAGCCGTCCTTTGCCACCCTTAATGGCGATGAGCGCAGGGGAGCCCGAGGGCGTCTGCTCCTCGATGATCGAGTTCCACTCGCCGCATGACGCGCATTTGCCGGACCAGCGTGCGGTCACTGCGCCGCAAGCCTGGCAGACATAAGCTTTGGAGATTTTCGCCATGAAAGGTGCCTAGCCGCCGATATAGCGCCTAAACGCGCGACGGCCGAGATTGGTTAGCACCTCGTAGTCGATCGTGCCGGCATAATGTGCAAGCACCTGTGCCGGAACGTTGGGACCGATCAGCTCGACCCATTCGCCGCGGCGGGCGAGCCGTTCCGGCAAGTCAGTGACGTCGATCGTGATCAGGTCCATGGAGACGCGGCCGAGAATCGGCGCTGCATGAGCGCCCATATATACTGTGAGGCCTTCTTCTCCGTCCTCAATGGAAAGAGAGCGGAAGAAACCATCGGCGTAGCCGACCGAGACGATTGCAATGCGCGAAGCTCGCTTCAGACTGCGGGTCGCGCCATAGCCGATTGTCTCTCCGGCTGAAGTCTTCCGAACTTGCAGGATGCGGCCTTTGAGGTGCACCACGGGCTTGAACGGGTTCTTCGCAGTGGCGTACGGTTTGCCGCCGTAGAGGGCGATGCCGGGCCGCACGAGATCGTGGGTATAGGCGCGGCCGAGCAAGATGCCGGCGGAATTGGCGAGGCTCGCAGGCGCCGTCGGTAGGCGGGCTCGCAGCCGATCAAAGACCTTCCTCTGCGCCTCACTCTTCGGATGTTTTGGCTCGTCGGCGCAGGCGAGGTGACTCATCACCAGCGACAGCGAGAAGGTGGACCAAAGATCATCGGCTGACGCAACCTCATCGACCTCCTCAAGAGAGAGGCCGAGGCGGTTCATGCCGCTGTCGATATGCACGGCGCAAGCTAGCCTCTCGCCCCGGCTTGCTGAGAACGCCGCCCATTCCTTGATCTCCTCGGCACTGTTCAGCACGGGCCGGAGAGCGTGTTTGCGATATTGTCCTGCCGTTCCCGGCATGAGCCCGGCAAAGACGTAGATCGTGGCGTCGGGGAGTAGTTGGCGCAGAGCTTTGCCTTCGCCAAGCGTCGCCACGAAGAAGGTCTTGCATCCTGTGCGCGCGAGAGCGGGTGCGGCTTGCGCCATGCCGAGGCCGTAGGCGTCGGCTTTGACCACGGCGGCGCATTCGGCGGGCGAAGCCATCTCCCGCAAGCGCCGATAATTGGCGATAAGCGCATCGAGATCGATGGTAAGGACTGCGGTCTCGCTCGGATCAGCCTCGGCGCTCAGTCCCGCCGCTCCGGCAGGCGTTCCTCGCTTGCGAGATTGCTGAACCTCGTGAACTCCCGCGTGAACTGCAGTCTTACCGTGCCGGTCGGTCCGTGGCGCTGCTTGCCGATGATCACCTCGGCCTTGCCGTAGGCGTTTTCGATGTTGTTTCGCCACTTGACGTGTTCGTCTGTGTTCGGAGTCGGCTCCCTATTCTCTAGATAATATTCCTCGCGGTACACGAACAACACCACATCGGCATCCTGCTCGATCGAGCCTGATTCCCGTAAATCGGCGAGTTGCGGGCGCTTGTCTTCGCGCTGTTCGACCTGGCGGGAGAGCTGTGAGAGGGCAAGAATGGGTACGTGGAGTTCTTTGGCAAGGGCTTTGAGCCCCGTCGTAATCTCAGTCACTTCCTGCACGCGGCCTTCGGCGGCCCGTCTGGAGGAGCCGGATAGGAGCTGGAGATAGTCAACGACGATGAAGCCGAGGCCTCTCTGGCGCTTCAAGCGCCGCGCCCGGGCGGCAAGCTGAGCCACGGTGATGCCGCCGGTTTGGTCGATATAAAGAGGCAGGTTCTGGAGCTCCTGCGAGACTTCCACAATGCGGTCGAAGTCCTCGGAGTTGATGCGGCCGCGGCGTATTTGCTCTGATGGGATTTCGGCCTGCTCAGAAATAATGCGCGTGGCGAGCTGCTCGGCCGACATTTCCAGCGAGAAGAAACCGACAACCGCGCCGTCGAGCACCTTATCCGAGTCCGGATCGGCCACGTAGGTTTTGGCCACGTGATAGGCGATGTTGGTGGCAAGCGCCGTCTTTCCCATGGCTGGCCGGCCAGCTAGAATAACGAGATCTGACGGTTGCAACCCCCCCATCTTCAAGTCTAGATCGACAAATCCAGTCGCGAGTCCTGAAAGCCCGCCGTCCCGCCGATAGGCATTGGCGGCCATGTCGATGGCAACCGTAAGTGCGGAGGTGAATGGCTCAAAGCCCGATCCGTATTTTCCCGTTTCAGCAAGCTCAAAGAGCCGTAGTTCCGCTTGCTCAATCTGCGAGTTAGGTGGCGCATCGATAGGGGAATCGTAGGCCGTGTTCACCATGATCTCGCCAATTTCAATGAGCTGACGACGGATGGCTAGGTCGTAGATGGTGCGGCCGTAGTCCTCGGCGTTGATGATGGTGGTAGCGTTGGCTGCTAGGCGACCGAGATACTGAGGTACGGTTAGGTCCCCTACCGGCACTTCATTCTCAAAATAGGTTTTTAGCGTGATGGGAGTTGCACGCTTACCACCACGGATTAACTGCGAGACGCTCTCGTAAATCCTACTATGCAGTGGATTGATAAAATGTCTCGGCTGCAAAAAGCTGGACACTCGGTCGAGGGCTTCATTGTTTACTAGAATCGCGCCCAGAAGTGCCTGCTCAGCCTCTTGATTATGGGGAGGCGCGCGGAAGACCGGCGTCTCGGGCTGAAGCGGCCGAATCAATGCATTGCTCATAGCCCGACACTACCGCAAAGGAAGAGGGCAGCTAGATGTCAGCCTGTGAACATCGGGGAGATCGTGCGCTCGCCCACAAGCGGCGATGGCGCTAGCTCGCACTGCGTCGCTTTCGCTGCAGTGCAGGATGGCTGTCGCGCATACGGAGCTCCCGCTCGGCTTCATGCATGTAGTCGCGTGTGAGCGGCAGAGCTTTCTGGTCTTTTGTCATCTGCAACTGGAACACCATCAGGTTCTGATAGCGAAACGCCGTCTCGGCGCCTGCCAGATACATCTCCCACATCCGGCAAAACCGCTCACCGAACTTCGCCGCCGCCACATGCCAGGAAGCGCGGAAGCGCTGCCGCCAATGACGTAAAGTCGAGGCGTAATGGAGCCTCAGAATCTCAAGGTCGGTGACAATCAGGCGTTCGCGCTCGATGGGTGGGAAAACCTCACTCAAGGCAGGGATATAGCCGCCCGGGAAAATGTACTTGGCGATGAAGGGGTTAGTCGAAGCTGGTCCGTCGAAGCGGCCGATCGAATGGAGTACGGCGACGCCATCGTCCGTAAGTAGCCTCCCAAGCCTGTCAAAGAAGCTTCGATAGTGGGTTGTCCCGACATGCTCGAACATGCCGACCGAAACGATGCGGTCAAATTTGCCTTCGAGCTTCCTATAGTCGCAAAGCTCGAAGTTGACCGAACGCGAGAGTCCCATGGCGCGCGCCCGTTCCTGCGAAACTTTGAGCTGCTCTTCGCTCAAGGTGATGCCAGTCACCTCGACATGGGCAGTCTTGGCGAGATAAAGCGCAAGGCCGCCCCAGCCGGAACCGATATCAAGGATCTTGAGTCCATCGCAAAGGTGGAGCTTGGCCGCGAGATGCCGCTTCTTGGCGGCCTGCGCTTCCTCGAGCGAGGTGCCGTCAGCCTCGAAATAAGCGCAGGAATATTGCCGGTCGGCATCCAGAAATAGGTCGTAGAGACTGCTGTCGAGATCGTAGTGACACGCGACGTTGCGCTTGGCTCGCCGCGTAGGATTGTAGCTCTGAAGCGGTCTTACCAACGAACGCGCATCGTCAATAAGCTGGAACCAGCGCGGCCAGCGCATCGCCGCGAGATTTTTAAGGATCACTTCGAGAAAGTCGTAGATCGTCCCCTGCTCAATGATCAGCCGGCCATCCATATAGGCCTCGCCGATCGCGAGCGACGGGTTGAGCGCGAGTCTGATCTCGGTCCATTTGTCGGTGATACGCGCGGTAACGGGCGGACCGCTAAAATCACCGAAGCCATAGTTACGGCATTCGGCGTCGATCAGGTCTAAATGACCTATCGTGATGAGCCGATCGAGGATGTAGCGGAGCGGGCGGAACATCGCAGTACTTAGCTGAACGAGGGCCTCCAACCCGAGCTCAGAACGCTAGAACTCTCTCATCTTAGAAAGTTGTGCAATGCAAAACAATCGTCAGCAGGGAGAGTTCCTCGCCACGTTGGTTAAGGACTCCGCATTTGGGGAAGCCTACTCTGTCGCTTCTTCTTCAGGTTCAGCTTCGCTGGCGAGCTCGGCGGGAGCGCCTTCCTCGAACAACGCCGCGGCGGCAATCCTCGCTGCCTCCGCATCCTCTTCGGCTTCGGTCAGGGCACGGCTGACATCCTCGCCACGTGCCTGACGAGCCGCCTCATCGGCGGAGCGAGCCACATTGACGATGATATGAGGCACGACCTCTGGATGCAGCGTGACGCGGATATCATGCAGGCCGAGCGACTTTATCGGGCGGTCGAGCATCACCTGCCGCCGCTCGACAGAGAAGCTGCCTTCAGTCACGGCGACAGCGATGTCCCGGGTCGAAACCGAGCCGTAAAGCTGACCGCTTTCGCCCGCCTGCCGAATGATGATGAAGCTTTGCCTGTCGAGCTTGGCGGAGACAGCTTGCGCCTCCGATTTCAGCTCGAGGTCGCGCGCCTCGAGTTGCGCGCGCTCGCGCTCGAAACGCTTGCGGTTGGCTTCGGTGGCACGAAGCGCCTTGCCTTGAGGCAGCAGGTAGTTACGGGCAAAGCCGTCCTTGACTGTCACGACGTCGCCCATTTGTCCGAGGCGCCCGATGCGCTCGAGCAGGATCACTTGCATAGTAGAGGCTCCTTTTTTGTCAGCTTGTTCCGCCACTGGCGGGAGGCTGACCACGCTGGCGCAAGCCGAGCAAAGGCTCGGCAAGGCCGAGAATGGCGACAACAAGGGCAACCCAGCCCAACAGCAGAATTCCGAGATAGACGGCTGCAAGCAAAACGGCGCGGAACGGCGCGCCGCGGCTATAGACATGAATCACCGCGAGCCCTTGCAGCACGTAAGCGAATAGCAGCGCGCCTGCCAGTCCGGTCGCGAGCAAACCCGGCAGGCCGGGCAGGAAGGATGCCGCGAGCGCCCCAGCGAAGATGGGCACGAGGGCGTTCGGCAGCTCGAAACTGTGAAGATCAGGCCACGGGCGGCGCGCTCGTCCCGAGGCATCGACGATGAGCGCCGCCATCCAGAGATTGAACAAGGTGATGGTCAGCCAGATGATGGCGAAGGCAGCGGGGAGGGCCTTAGCTAACACAGTCGAAAGGCTAGTGATCGCCTGCTCGGTGAAGACCGTGCCGTCGCGGTCAAGCTCTTTCAAAGTGCTGTGCTCGAGGATCTGGCGGATCGAGTCGCGATAGGCCTCCTGATCGTAGCCAATCATGAGCACAAGAATGGCGGCAAGGAGTCCTGCGATCAGCGCCGCCCAACCCACGATACGGCCGGGGGGGTACCACTCGAGGGCGCCAACCACCTGTCCATTCGGCGTTGCTGCCGGACGAGACAAAAGCGCAAGATAAGCCAGAAGGGCGGTGGGCGCCGCGATCGACAGCGCGAAGACGGCAGCGGTAGTGGGTCCAAGACTCGCGGCGATTACGACTGTGCCGGTCACTGCCGAGAACAGCGCGGCCATTCCGCCCCAGCCAAGTCCGGCTAGGCAAAGCGGAAGTGGGGCGAGATAGAACAGCACCCCAGCAAGCAATGTCGCCGTGGCGGCGGAGGCAAACAGCGCCGCCGATACCAGCCCCGAGCCCGCGCCGATGATGAGAGGAATTGGCATCAATGTCGCTGTCCCGTCCTTTGAAGAGCGGTTAGGGGAGGGTCGTCCTCCCCAACTTTGCATAGAGCCTAAGCCCGAGTTCCTTACTTCGACCCCTACTGAATAAGATAGGGCAGAAGGCCGAGGAAGCGGGCGCGCTTGATAGCACGAGCAAGCTCGCGCTGCTTCTTGGCGGAAACTGCGGTGATCCGGCTCGGAACCATCTTGCCGCGCTCGGACACATAGCGCTGCAAAAGCTTCACGTCCTTGTAGTCGATCTTAGGCGCCTTATCGCCCGAGAACGGGCAGGTCTTGCGCCGACGGTAGAAGGGGCGGCGCGCCTGGACTTGCGTCATACTCATCGGGAATCCTCCTCGCCTTCAGTGGTATCGGCGCCTTCGACCTCAACGTCGCCGCGCGGCTCACGTGGCCCATGCTCGCGGTCGCGGTCACGAAAATCGCGCCTGCCTCCACGGCGTCCGTCGCGATCGCGATCACCACGATCGCCGCGGCCCTCACGCTCGTCACGATCGGCCCGGCGCATCATTGGCGACGGTCCAGTCTCGTGCTCATCCACCCTGACAGTGAGGAATCGGATGATGTCGGTGGAAAGCCGCATCTGGCGCTCAAGCTCGGCCACAGCGTCAGGCAGAGCGTCGATATTCATTAGCGCATAATGCGCTTTGCGGTTCTTCTTGATGCGATAGGCGAGGGACTTCAGTCCCCAATATTCCGTCTTGCCGACCGATCCGCCACGCTCCTCGAGGATTGAGCGAAAGCTTTGCAGTAGACCGTCGACCTGCTGCGCGGAGATATCCTGCCGCGCGAGGAAAACGTGTTCGTATAGAGGCATGAAATGCCTTTCCTTCTTTTTTGCTCCGGCGCGAAGCCTCGCCCGGGCGTTCCAGAAGGAAAGGCCCAAGTGATGACCCAGAGAGCGGAGACACGGGAGGGCGGCTTCGAGCCTGCCGCTGTAGGTAGCGGTCCTCCGTTCAGCCTCCGACCGGAGCGGTTGCTGGTGGCGCCTTTATAAGGTTTCGCGCCGCCTTTGCAAGACTGCCGAGGCGTTCCAGCCCTATTGCGGTATGGATTTCGCCTTGCACTCCGTTTCTTTATTGTCGGTCACCGAGAAGGCCTTGCAATTGGCCTCACCGTGGACCTCGACCACTCCGATCTTGTCGATAGGCGCGTCCTTGTATTCGAGGGTGAAGGAGACCGGAGTGGTCTCTTGCTTGGTCAAGTCCTGGGACGGACGGCCCTTGGCATCGAAGGAGAAAATAAGATCCTTGGGATCGCCCATGCGTGGCGCGAGTTGAAACTCGCTAAAGCCCGGCGAGGGTGCTGACGCCTTCACCGTGATGGAAACAGTCGCCGGGTCGGACTTGTTGATGACGACGGAGATCTCTTCGACCGAGGCGAGCTCGACGAGCGCGGGGTTGGGGGGCAGCTTCGATTTCCAAGGCCATGTCTCGGGCTCGGCGGCGACAAGCGAAGAGCTTGCGACCATCACCGCTGCGGCTCCGGCTATGGCGCCGATGACAACGGGTTTCATAACTGTCTCCCTTGAGGGCTTGTTGGTCTGCTCCGGCACCTTCTAGCATGCGCGGATTGGGAGAAACCCATTATCTTTGATCCTCTTGAGGCTCGTGCGCTTTTGCCGCTTGGCTCGTGAAGGGTAACGCCGCCGCCGCGCTCGCTTGACAGCAAAGATTGAAACAGTGTCTTTGCCGCATCTTCCACCACATCGAGATGACTGAGCCTGATGAGCATCGCCTTCCTTTTTCCCGGCCAGGGAAGCCAAGCCGTCGGCATGGGGGCCGAGCTCGCCAAGTCTTATCCCACGGCGCGTGCCGTCTTCGATGAAGTCGATGCCGCTCTCGGTCAGAATCTTTCGCGATTGATGTGGGAGGGACCGGAGAGCGAGCTAACCCTCACAGAGAATGCGCAGCCCGCTCTGATGGTGGTCTCGCTCGCAGCCATGTGCGTTCTCAGGGAGAAGGGGCTGAAGCTTCAAAACAAAATCGCCTATGTTGCCGGCCATTCGCTGGGCGAATATTCGGCGCTGGCCGCAGCCGGCGCGCTCAGCCTTTCAGATACGGCGCGACTCTTGAAGACGCGCGGCCGCGCCATGCAAGAAGCAGTGCCAGTAGGAAAAGGGGCAATGGCGGCGCTGCTCGGTGCCGATCTCGAAAAGGCGCAAGCGCTTGCCGAGGCGGCCGCAGAGGGCGAAGTTTGCGCTGCCGCCAACGACAATGCGCCAGGGCAGGTAGTGATCTCCGGCACTAAGACTGCGATCGACCGCGCGGTTGCGCTCGCGCCCAAATTCGGTGCGCGCCGTGCCGTGTTGCTTCCGGTGAGCGCACCGTTTCATTGCGCCCTCATGCAACCAGCGGCTAACGCGATGCGAAACGCTCTGGCCGGCGTGAAAATCGAGGCACCCGCCGTACCCCTGATCGCCAATGTGCTAGCCACGCCAATTACCGATCCGGAGGCCATCAGGGCGCGATTGGTAGAGCAGGTCACGGGCCTTGTGCGATGGCGCGAGACCATGCTTCACCTCAAGACGCGCGGCGTTGGAACCTTCTACGAAGTGGGAGCCGGGCGCGTGCTCAGCGGGATCGCGCGGCGCTTCGATGGAATCGAGGCCCGAAACGTCGGAACGCCAGAGGAGCTTGAAGCTGCTTCGGCGGCACTGGCGGCCTAGGTCCTTAGAGAGGAGGGCGTCAATGTTCGATTTGACAGGGAAAGGAGCGCTCGTGACGGGCGCCTCTGGCGGCATCGGCGGCGCCATTGCCAAGGCGCTACACGGGCAAGGCGCCACCGTGGCGATCTCCGGTACCAACAAAGAGAAGCTTGATGCGGTTGCCGCCGAGCTCGGCTCGCGCGTGTTCGTAATGCCTTGCGACCTGCGCGATCGGCAGGCGGTCGCCAAGCTCGCCGACGATGCTGAAAAGACCCTCGGCCAGACCGATATTCTCGTGAACAATGCCGGCATCACTCACGACAACCTGTTCATGCGCATGAAGGACGAGGAGTGGGATGACGTGATCCTCGTCAATCTCACCTCGGTGTTCGTGCTCACCCGGAGTATCCTGCGGGGCATGATGCGACGCCGGTATGGCCGGATCGTCAATATTGCATCGATCTCCGGCGTGCTTGGCAATCCGGGGCAGCCGAATTACGCAGCGTCAAAGGCTGGCCTCGTGGGCATGACCAAGTCGCTCGCACGTGAAGTCGCGAGCCGCGGCATCACCGCCAACGCCATTGCTCCTGGTTTCATCAAAACGCCGATGACCGACGCCTTGACGGAGAAGCAGGTCGAGGGTATTGCCGCCGCGATCCCAGCCCAGACTTTCGGCAAGCCTGAGGACGTGGCTGCCGGGGTGGTGTTCTTTGCGAGCAACGAAGCTGCCTATGTCACCGGCGAAACGATGCATATCAATGGCGGCATGGTCATGGTGTAAGCCTTGAAAGGCAAAGACTTGGAGCGCTGGCCTCCGCAGTTTTAGCAGCCATTTTTCCCAAGGTGGGGGCTTCTGGCAAAGGCTGGTAAATTATGGTACCCAAACGGCCGCTCCGTGGGGGGCTTGACAAAAGACAATCCCGCCGCGATCAACCTTCGTAACTTACCGCTCGGGGATGCGTTGGGCCGTGAGCCGCAAGCTCGGGGGGACTTGAAAGGCCTTTTGACTGTAGAGCAGGGACGGTGAGACGGATATGAGCGATATCTCGGAGCGCGTTAAGAAGATCGTGGTAGAGCACCTCGGAGTCGAGGCCGACAAGGTCACCGAGAATGCAAGCTTCATCGACGATCTTGGGGCCGACAGTCTCGACACCGTCGAGCTGGTCATGGCGTTCGAGGAGGAATTCGGCTGCGAGATCCCTGACGATGCGGCAGAGACCATCCTCACCGTCGGCGATGCGATCAAGTTCCTGGAGAAGAATACAGCCGCTTGACTCGACTTCGCGCGGGGCCCAATCGCACCTGTCGTGACTTAAAAGCAGCCCCCAAAACGGCTCGGTAACCGATCACTCGAGGATCATGCGAAGGCGCGATGCGACGTGTCGTCATCACAGGCTTAGGTCTCGTTTCCCCGCTCGGCTGCGGTTACGAGAAAACGTGGGAGCGCCTGACCGCTGGAAAGAGCGCGACCCGCCGCATCGAGAATTTCGACGTCTCGGATCTCACCTGCCAGATCGCCTGCCAGGTGCCGCACGGTGATGGCTCCGACGGCACCTTCAACGCCAACGACTGGATGGAGCCGAAGGAGCAACGCAAGGTCGACGAGTTCATCGTCTACGCCATGTCGGCGGCAACCCAAGCTTTGAAGGACGCGGGTTGGAAGCCCACTGCCTATGAGGAGCAAATCCGGACCGGTGTCTTGATCGGCTCGGGTATCGGCGGCCTACAGGGCATCGAGAAGACCTCGCTGCTCCTCGCCGAGAAGGGGCCGCGCCGCGTGAGCCCGTTCTTCATTCCTGGCCGCCTGATCAATCTTGCCGCGGGTTACGTCTCGATCGAGCACGGGCTTAGAGGACCTAACCACGCTGTGGTCACCGCCTGCTCGACCGGTGCACACGCGATCGGCGACGCCTCACGTCTGGTTGCGCTTGGCGATGCCGATGTGATGCTTGCAGGAGGCACGGAGTCTCCGATCTGCCGCCTCGCCATTGCAGGCTTCGCCGCTTGCCGGGCGCTATCCACCAACTTCAACGATCAACCTGAGCGCGCGTCGCGCCCCTATGACCGCGACCGCGACGGCTTCGTGATGGGCGAGGGTGCGGGCATCGTGGTGCTCGAAGAGCTGGAGCACGCCAAAGCCCGCGGCGCGCGGATCTATGCCGAGATCATCGGCTACGGCCTCTCGGGCGATGCCTTCCACATCACCGCGCCGGCCGAGGACGGCGACGGTGCCTATCGTTGCATGGCCGGGGCGGTGAAGCGGGCCGGCATCGACCCGGCCGATATCGATTACATCAATGCCCACGGCACCTCGACCCCGATGGGCGACGAGATCGAGCTCGCTGCGGTCGAGAGGCTGTTCGGCAACGCCGCAGGCAAAGTCTCGATGTCCTCGACCAAATCGGCGATCGGGCATTTGTTGGGCGCAGCGGGCGCGGTCGAGGCGATCTTCTCGGCGCTGGCTATTCGCGACAACTTGGCGCCCCCAACGCTTAACCTCGACAATCCCTCCGTTGCCACGGCGATCGACCTAGTGCCGCACCAAGCGAGGCGAAGAACGATCGACACTGTGCTCTCAAATTCCTTTGGGTTCGGAGGAACCAACGCCTCTTTGATCTTTCGCCGCTTGGACGCTTGACGCTGCTCAACGCGGCCCGCAGCCTAACCTCCCTTTCGCCATATTTCGCCGTCAATTGGTTAAGGTTATCCGCAGGGCAAGTTGCCATGTCGTTGACGAAGGACTTTTCGGGGACGGCAAACGACAACGAGAATCTCGATCAGCCCGCCCCGGCCGGCAGGCAGGTCGCCACGGTGCTCCCGCGCAGTCCGATCGAGGCGCTTGAGCCAATCCGCCCACCCGAGCTGCCCGACGAGCCTGAACCGAACCAGCATCCTTTCCTGGGGATGCTCGATGGCCTCTTCACCTTCTTCTTCATCTTGGCCTGTCTCGTCGTCGGCGTGTTCTATTGGGTCAAGGTGCAGTTCGACAAACCTGGCCCGCTTCCCACCTCAACGGTGATCGCAATCCCTCGTGGCGAAGGAGTGAGCGCCATCGCCGAGCGCCTCGAACGCGATGGTGTGATCGCCGACCGGCGCGTCTTCATGACCAGCATCATCTACTTCATGTATGTGAAGGGGCAGGGCAGCCTCAAAGCTGGCGAATACGAATTTCCCAAATATGCGAGCATGCGTCAGGTGCTCGACACGCTCGTTGAGGGCAAATCGATAGAGCATAAAATTACGTTCGCGGAAGGGCTGACCACGCAGCAAATCGTCGACAGGTTGAAAGCGAATCCCGATCTTCACGGAGATATCGCCCAAGTCCCCGCCGAGGGCACTTTGCTCCCCGACACCTACAAATTTGGAAAGAACGACACGCGGCAGGACATCATCGAGCGCATGCAGACGGCCCAGGCGAAATTCCTCGCCAAAGTCTGGCAAGAGCGCGATGAGGACATCGTGGTCACGACGCCACAGCAGGCTTTGATCCTCGCCTCGATTGTGGAGAAGGAGACCGGTCGCGCCGACGAGCGTCCGCGCATTGCAAAGGTGTTCCAAAATCGGCTCAAAAAGAACATGCGGCTGCAATCGGATCCGACCATCATCTATGGTCTCGTGGGCGGCAAGGCGGTCCTCGATCACCCGATTCAGCAGGACGAAGTCGATCGCGATACGCCTTATAACACTTACAAAATCAATGGCTTACCGCCGACGCCAATCGCCTGCCCGGGCCGCGCCTCGATCGAGGCTGCACTGAAGCCTGCCAAGACGAAAGACCTCTATTTTGTGGCCGACGGCAGTGGCGGCCACGTGTTCGCTTCCTCACTCGAGGAACACAATAGAAATGTCGCGAAGTGGCGGGTCGTGGAGCGCGAGATGAGAGCGAGAGAGGCCGAAGAAGCCGCGGCTCAAGCTGCCGCGCAAGCGGCAGCAGCAGCGGACGGTGGAAGCGCCGCGGCGGATGCTGCCGCCGCGCAAAATGCTGCAACCTCTACCGCTCAGAGCGGCGCTATCGGCGCGCAGCCTAAAGTCGCGGGATCAGCCGTTGCCAAAGGCACTTCAAGCGCGATGGCCGCAGATCCCGCCGCGCCCGGAGCGTTCGCCGATCCAGATGCGCTCAATGGCGGTCAAAATCCGTTCTCGCCTGAGGGCGCTCCAGATGATGAGGCGCCTCCCAAGCCGCTGCGTAACCCGAAACGCTAGCCCGCCCGGCCGACCAAAAAACTTGCGACTCGGCTTATAAGCGGCGAGGCTTAAACTCACTCTCCGAAGTCGCAAGGCTTGGCCAACAGATGACCCTTAAAAGCATGACTGGCTTCGCTCGCGCGGACGGCGTGCATGGGGACACGAGCTGGTCTTGGGAGGCGCGCAGCGTCAATGGCCGCGGTCTCGAACTTCGTCTGCGTCTCCCGTCTGGTTTCGAGGCGCTTGAGATCAGGGTGCGAGGTCTCGCTCAAGAGAAGCTCGCGCGCGGCAATTGCACCCTGAACCTCAGCGTTAGGCGAGAAGCGGGCAGGACCGAGATTCGCCTCAACGAAGCAGTGCTTGCTCAAGCGCGAGCGGTGGCGGAGCGGGCCCAAGCCTTGACTGATCTCAAAACGGCACGCCTTGATACGTTGCTCGCAATGCGCGGCGTGGTCGAGGCCGTTGAGGCAGAGGAGAGCGAGGAGGCGCAGGCTGCGCTCTATCATGCGCTTCTGGCAGGTCTTGCCAGAGTGCTCGATGAGCTTGTGCACGCCCGCGCGGCGGAAGGCGAGCGCCTTGAGGCGGTGATCTCAAAACAGCTTGCAACCATCGCTGCTCTTGTCGGTCGCGCTTCAGACGCCGCCGCGCGCCAATCCGAAGCGCTTGGCGCGCGGCTCGCCGAGCAGGTCGCGCGCCTTACTGAGGCTAGTGCTGGGCTGGACCCAGAGCGGCTTCACCAGGAAGCTCTTTTGCTTGCGGCAAAGGCCGACATCCAAGAAGAGCTCGACCGATTGCGCGCGCATCTCGCGGCAGCCAACGAGCACATCGAGAGCAATCAGCCGGTCGGTCGCAAGTTCGAATTCCTTGCGCAGGAACTCAACCGCGAGGCGAATACCATTTGCTCAAAAGCCTTCGACATCGAGATCAGCCGCACGGGGATCGAGCTCAAGACCGTGATCGATCAGCTGCGCGAGCAGGTCCAGAACATCGAGTGAGGCTTTAAGGCATGGAAGAGACCGGCATCGCCAGAAGGGGACTCATGCTGGTGCTCTCCTCGCCATCCGGCGCGGGCAAGACTACCATCGCGCGCAAGTTGCTCGAGCAGGACCTGGGCATCGAGATATCGGTTTCCCACAGCACCCGTAAAATGCGCAAAGGCGAGAGAGATGGACAGGACTACCACTTTGTGAGCCACGACACCTTCACCAAAATGCGCGACCACGGCGAGTTCCTGGAATGGGCGGTGGTGTTCGACAATTACTACGGCACGACGCGCAAGCCCGTGGAGGAGGCACTCGCCGCAGGACGCGATGTCTTATTCGATGTCGACTGGCAGGGCGCGGCAAGTTTGCGCGACGAGGCTCGAGACGACGTCGTTACTGTGTTCATTCTGCCGCCGACCGCAGCGGATCTCGAGCAACGCCTCAATGTGCGGGCGCAGGACCCTCCCGAGATCGTGCGCCGGAGAATGCTCGGCGCGAGTAACGAAATCCAGCATTGGACCGAGTACGACTATGTTGTCGTCAATTACGATATCGACCGGTCGGTCGCCGCGATCCGCGCCGTACTGACGGCTGAGAGGCTGCGCCGAACTCGCCTTACCGGACTCAAGCAATTCGTGCAGAATTTACTGGCCGCGCTCTAGCGCCATGGCTCTTTGCGCGTTGGCGATGCGGCAGAAATCGGCGACGGCAAGGTCTTCGGCTCGGGCTTTCGGGTCGATCTCTAGTCTCTCGAGGAGTTCTTCTGTGTCCGGGGTTAGCTGACGGAGCGACGCGCGCAGCATCTTGCGCCTTTGGCCGAACGTTGCGGCTGTCACTTTTTCCAACGCCTCCACATCGCACGCGGGTTCCGGCGTCGCCCTCGGCAGGAGCTCAACAAGGGCAGAATCGACCTTAGGCCTAGGCGTGAAGGCCGCACCCGGCAGCTTGAAAAGGATGCGTGGCTGTGTGCGCCATTGCGACAGCACGGCAAGACGCCCGTAGTCCTTGGCACCAGGCTTGGCTACGATGCGGTTGGCGACCTCGCGCTGGAACATGAGCACGAGTCGATCAAACCAGGGAGGCCAAGGCTTGGACTTGAGCCAGCCGACCAACAACGGGGTCCCGACGCCGTAAGGCAGATTAGCGACGATGCGGGCGGGAGGATGGAGCGCCAAACCGGCATAGTCCACCTTTAGTGCGTCCGCGGCGACAATATCGAGCCGGCCGGGATACAGGGCGGCAATATCGGACAGGGCAGAGAGGCAGCGTTCGTCTCTTTCGATAGCGACGACGCGCGACGCTCCTTCGAAAAGGAGCGCGCGCGTGAGCCCCCCGGGTCCGGGGCCAACCTCGACAATGGTTACCCCCTCTAGCGGCCCCGCCGCGCGCGCGATACGGCGCGTGAGATTGAAATCAAGCAGGAAATTCTGGCCGAGGCTCTTCTTCGCCGAGAGGCCAGAGGCGCGGATCACCTCGCCGAGCGGCGGCAGGCCGTCAGGCGTGCTCACGCGCGCCTCTCTGCTTGTCGGCTCATGGCGTCGGCAAGCCGGAGCGCCTCGATGAGGCTTCTCGGATTGGCTTTGCCGGTACCGGCGAGAGTGAACGCCGTGCCATGGTCCGGGGAGGTGCGCACAAACGGAAGCCCGAGCGTGATATTGACGCCCTCGTCGAAGGCGAGCGTTTTCAGCGGCACGAGCGCCTGGTCGTGATACATGCAGATGGCCGCGTCATAGGTCGCGCGAGAGCCGGCATGGAACAGAGTGTCAGCGGGGTAGGGGCCGGTCACTTCGAGACCCTTGTTGCGTGCCGCTTCGATGGCGGGCTGGATGATGTCGATCTCCTCACGGCCCAGCCCTCCCTCCTCTCCGGCATGGGGGTTCAGCCCGGTCACCACGAGCCGCGGCCGAGAAATTCCAAAAAATCGGTCGAGGTCTCGTGCCGTGGTCTCGATGGTCGAAAGGATCAGTTCCTCCGTGAGCGCCGCCGGCACCTCTTTCAAAGGAATATGGATTGTGACCGGAACGACCCTGAGCCACTTCGAGGCGAGCATCATCACGGGATGAGGGGCTGTTCCGCCCTTTGTCGCAAGCGAAGCGAGATATTCGGTATGCCCCAGGAAAGCGAAACCGCCCCGATAGAGCATTGCCTTGCTGATCGGATTGGTGAC
>Ga0075426_10000553_pt1 | contig 25942 bp, 24 predicted proteins | sample SoiMethybrSBSTD5_FD_75304 | JGI IMG/M metagenome (GOLD analysis project Ga0075426, IMG submission 75304) | Bulk soil microbial communities from a Populus tree surrounding site in Tennessee, USA - Soil MetaG P. TD hybrid SBSTD5 | ecosystem: Environmental > Terrestrial > Soil > Tree plantation...
AGGTGCACGCGGTGAGCGCGCTCAGCGCCGAGACCCTCGAGAACTTCGTCGACATGATCGGCGACGGCGCGCAGCGTCTCGGTTGCGTCGCGCTCGTCGTGCCGCACGCGGCCATCGGCGCCGCCGCGGCGGCGCGGCGCTTCGGGCGCACCGTCGTCTCGGGCCACGGGGCCGCCGGACTCATCGAGGCGCTCGCCGGCCTCAAGGTCACCACGTGAGCACGTCTCTCAACGACCGTCGCGACGTCATCGCGCGAGTGATCGGCATCGTCGCCGTCGCCGCGAGCCTCGTCGTCGGCTGGTTCGCGTGGGATGCGCGCACCTCCACGCGCGCCACCGAGGCCGCGGCCGGCGGCCGCATCGCCGAGCTCGGCGCCGATACCGCGCAGGCGAAAGCGGCGCTCGCGCAGACGCACGCGGCGCTCAAGGACGCGCAGTCGCGCATCGCCGAGCTCGAAGGGCGCATCGCCGACACCCAGGAGCAGCGCGTCGCGCTCGAGGAAATGTACCGCGAGCTCTCGCGCAGCGCCGACGACCGCGTGCTCTCGGAGGTCGAGCAGATGCTCGTGCTCGCGGGCCAGCAGCTGCAGCTCGCGGGCAACGTGCGCGCGGCGCTCGCCGCGCTGCAGGCCGCCGACCAGCGCCTTGCGCGCGCCGAAAAGCTCGCCGCCACGCCGCTCAGGCGCGCGATCGCGCAGGACATGGACCGTCTCAAGGCGGTGCCGCAGCTCGATACGGCCGGGCTCGCGGTGAAGATCGACGGCTTGATCTCGCAAGTCGAATCGCTGCCGCTTCTCGCCGGCGAGGCGCTCAGCCCCATGCGCGTGGCCGCGCGCGCGCGCCACGCCGACGAATCGAGCGGCCTCACGCGCGCCGCCCGCGACTTGTGGGATGAAATGAAGGGGCTGGTGCGCATCCGCGAGATCGACGCGCCCGACACGCCGCTCCTCACGCCGACGCAGGCCTACTTCCTGCGCGAGAACCTGAAGCTGAGGCTGCTCTCGGCGCGCGTGGCGCTCGCCGCGCGCGACGATGCGTCCTTCCGCGACGACCTGCGCGCCTCGCAGGCGTGGATCGCAAAGTACTACGATTCGCGCGCGAAGCCCGTGGCCGCCGCGCTCGCGACGCTGAAGCAGGTCGCGGAGACGCCGGTGGCCATCGCGGTGCCGGACATCAATACGAGCCTCGCCGCCGTGCGCACGGCGCGCGCGGCGCGCGAAAAGAGGTAGCGATGCGGCTTGCGATCTGGTCGGTCATCCTCGCCGCGATCGCCGTCGGCGTCGCGCTCTTCGCGCGGCAATCGACGGGCTACGTGGTGGTCGTGGCGCCGCCCTATCGCATCGAGCTCTCGCTCAACATGCTCGTCCTCATCGTCGTCGCGGGCTACTTCGCCTTCTACTTCCTCGCGCGCCTCATCGCCACGCTCGCCGCGATCCCGGCGCGCGTGCGCGCCTACCGCGAGGAACGCACGCGCTCGAAGCTGCGCAGCTCGCTCAACGACGCGTTGCTCGCGTTCTTCCAGGGCCGCTACGCCTCGGCCGAAAAGAGCGCGGCGCAGGCGCTCATCGGCGACGAAACGAAGGGCGTGGCGGCGATCGTCGCCGCGAGGAGCGCGCACGAGCTCGGCCGCTTCAGCGAGCGCGAGCAGTTCCTCGCGCAGGCGAAGGGCGCCGCGCCCGAGGTGGACCAGGCGCGCCTCACCACGCTCGCCGACATGCTCGTCTCGCAGGAGCGCCACGACGAGGCGCTCGCGGTGCTGAACGACCTTTCGGCGCGCGACGCGCGCAACCTGCGGCTGCTGCGCCTCAAGCTCCAGGCCGAGCAGGCGACGCGCCGCTGGGACGACGTGCTCGATACGACCGGGGCGCTCGCGAAGCTCGGCGGCATCGGGCCGGCGGAAGCGGCGGCGGTCACGCGCGGGGCGCACCTCGGCAACCTCCATCGCAAGGCCCAGGATGCCGCGGCGCTCGCGGCGTACTGGAAGCAGATTCCCGCCGACATGCGCACCGACGCCGCCGTCGCGGCGGCCGCCGCGCGCCATCATCTCGCGCTCGGCGCGAACGCCGCGGCCCAGGCGATCATCGAGCAGGCGCTCGAGCGCGAGTGGAGCGCGGGGCTGGTCGCCCTCTACGGCGAAGCGGCGACCGACGACGCGTTGCCGCAGATCGAGCGCGCCGAGAAATGGCTGCGAGGCAACGCGCGCGATCCGGCGCTGCTGCTCGCGCTGGGCAAGCTTTGCATGCGGCAGAAGCTCTGGGGCAAGGCGCAGAGCTACATCGAAGCGAGCCTCGCCCTCGAGCCGACCCACGACGGCCACATGACGCTCGCCGCCCTCATGGAAAGCCTCGGCAAGACGAGCGAGGCCGTGCAACACTTCCGCCGCAGCGCCGAGCTCGCCGGCTGACAGAAAGGGAAGACACCATGCGCGAATACGCACCGCTCAAGCTCACGCCGGTCGCCACCGGGGCGCGTGTCGCCGAGCCCATGGCGCCGGGCCGCGTGACGCTCGACGATCCCGCCTTTTCCGTGATGACCGACCTGCGCGTCGTCTCCGCGGCGACCATCACGCCGCACGAGCGCATCGGCGAAGCGCACGCGGTGATGATCCGTCGCGGCGTGCGGCTGCTGTTCGTGCTCGACGCCTCCGCGGCGGTCGTGGGAGTGATCACCGCCACCGACCTTCTCGGCGAGAAGCCGGTGCGCTTCATGCAGAGCCATGGCGTCGCGAATGCCGAGATCCTGGTCGAGGACATCATGACGCCGGCCGCGATGCTGGAGGCGATTCCGCTCGAGGACGTGGCGCAGATGCGCGTCGGCCACGTGGTCGCGACGCTCAAGGCCGTGCAACGCCAGCACCTGATGGTGGCCGAGGACGGCGGGCGGCGCGTGCGCGGGCTCTTCTCCGCTTCGCAGATCGCGCGCCAGCTGGGCATGGAGCTGCAGACCTTCGCCGTGGCGCAATCCTTCGCCGACATCGAGGCCGCGCTCGTCCGCTAGCCGTGGTCGAGGGACGAGGCGGCAACAAATGATCGACCGCTATCGCGAGGTCTACGAGTCGTTCCGCTGGAACGTGCCGGCGGATTTCAACATCGCGTGGTGGGCGTGCCGGCGCTGGGCCGCCGAGCGCGAACGCCTCGCGTTGTACTGGGAGGACGAGTCCGGCGAGACGCGCATGGCGTCCTACTGGGACCTCGCGCAGGCCGCCAACCGCCTGTCGAACGCGCTCGCCGCACTCGGCGTGGCGCGCGGCGATCGCGTCGCGATCATCCTGCCGCAGCGCCCGGAAACGGTCGTCGCGTACCTCGCGATCTACCAGATGGGCGCGATCGCGGTGCCGATGTCGTTCCTCTTCGGCCCGGACGCGCTCGACTACCGCCTGCAGAACAGCGATTCGCGCGTGGCGATCGTCGACCCGGTGACGCTCGAAAAGCTGTGGCCGGTGCGCGAGCGCCTCACGCAGCTCGCGCACGTGATCGGCGTCGCGGGCGCGAAGGAGCGCGAGCTCCTCGACTGGGACGCGCTTCTCGCCAAGGCCTCACCGCGCTACGAGCCCGCACGGACCTGCGCAACCGATGCCTGCACGATCATCTACACCAGCGGCACCACGGGGCCGCCGAAAGGCGCGCTCATTCCGCACGCCGCGTTGATCGGCAACCTCTCCGGGTTCGAATGCTCGCACGACGCATTCCCGCAGCCGGGCGACATCTTCTGGTCGCCCGCGGACTGGGCGTGGACCGGCGGCCTCTGGGACGCGCTCATGCCGACGCTCTATCACGGCCGCGCGATCCTGGGCTTCCGCGGCCGCTTCGACGCGGAGCGCGCCTTCCACCTCCTGGAGAAGTACGCGATCCGCAACACGTTCCTCGTTCCCACGGCGCTCAAGATGATGATGAAGTCGGTGCCCAAGCCGCGCGGCCGCTACGACCTTTCGCTGCGCACGCTGATGAGCGCAGGAGAAGCCGTCGGGCCGACGCTGTTCAATTGGGCGCGCGAGGAGCTCGGCGTCACCATCAACGAGATGTTCGGCCAGACGGAGATCAACTACATCGTCGGCAATTCGCAATCGTCGTGGCCGCCGCGACCGGGCTCGATGGGGCGGCCCTATCCGGGACACCGCATCGCGGTGATCGACGATGAGGGCCGGGAAGTGCCGCGTGGCGAGCCGGGTGACATCGCGGTGCACCGGCGCTGGATCGACGGCACGCCCGATCCGGTGTTCTTCCTCGGCTACTGGCGCAACGACGAGGCCACCGCGCGCAAGTACTCGGGCGATTGGTGCCGCACGGGCGACGAGGCCACGATGGACGCGGACGGATACCTCTGGTATCGCGGCCGCACCGACGATGTCTTCAAGGTGTCCGGGTATCGCGTCGGCCCGTCCGAGATCGAGAATTGTCTCGTCCGCCATCCGGCCGTGGCCAATGCAGCGGTGATCCCGGTGCCCGATGAAACGCGCGGGGCGGTGGTCAAGGCTTTCATCGTCGCCGTCGCCGGCACGCGGGCCGACGAAGCGCTCAAGGACTCCATCCGCGACCACGTGAAGCAGCACCTCGCGCCCTACCAGCAGCCGCGCGAGATCGAGTTCATCGCCGAGCTGCCGATGACGACCACCGGCAAGGTGCAGAGAAAAATTCTGCGCGAACGCGAGGCGGCGGCGCGTGCCGCGGCTATTTCTTCGGATCCACTGACGGCGTGAAGGCGTCGCAGTAGAACTCGTCCTCGGGAAGGCCGCGCTCGGCGACGAAAGTCGCGCGCGCGATGTCCGTCATCGCCGGCGCGCCGCACGCGTACACCTGGTAGCCCGAGAGATCGGCGAAATCGTCGAGCACCGCCTGGTGGACGAGCCCGGTCCGCCCCTGCCATGTGTCCTCGGGTAGCGGCTCGGACAGCACGGGGATATACGTGAAATTCGGATGCGCTTTCTGCCATGTCACCGGCAGGTCCGGCATGTACAGGTCCTTGCGCGAGCGCGCTCCCCAATAGAGCACCATCGGATTGTCGAGACCGATCTCGAATGCGTGCTCGACGATCGCCTTGATGGGCGCGAAGCCCGTGCCGCCGGCGACGAAGATGATGGGCTTGCCGCCGTCCTCGCGCATGTAGAACGTGCCGAGCGGTCCTTCGAAGCGCAGGATCGCGCGCTCCTTCATCGCGTCGAACACGATGCGCGAGAAGGCACCGCCCGGCGACTTGCGCACGTGCAGCTGCAGGAGCTGGTCGTCGTGCGGCGCGTTCGCCATGGAAAAGCTGCGGCGCTTTCCGTCCTTGAGGAGGATGTCGAGGTATTGCCCGGCGAGGAATTGCAGGCGCTCGCCCGCCGGAAGCTTGAGATAGAGGATCGCGACGTCGTCGGCGGGGCGCTCCACCTTCTCGACTCGCGCCGGCAGCGTGCGGATGGCGAGATCCTTCGCCCCGGCGAGCTCGCGCACCTCGAAGACGATGTCGCCGAGCGGCCGCGTGCAGCAGGTGAGCGCCTTGCCGGCGGCCTTTTCCTCCGGATGCAGCGCCCGCTCCTGGTAGTCGCCGTAGGCGAGCTCGCCCGAGCGCAGGATCCCCTTGCATGCGCCGCACGCGCCGTTGCGGCAGCCGTAGGGCAAGCCGACGCCCTGGCGCAGCGCCGCTTCGAGGATGGTCTCGCCGTCGGCGACGGTGAACGTGTGGCCGCTCGGCTCCAGGCGAACCTGGCGGCCGTCGGATGACGAGGATGGCAAGGAGAGAGTCTTCCTGGGGTCAGCGCGGCGCGGCGCGACGACCGCGCGCGGCAGACGCGAATTCTAGCGCAGGGACGCTTTGCCGGCCCTCAACGGCTGCGGCGGAACTCGCCCTCGATGAGGGCGCCGCCAGCGCGACGCGTGACCACTTCGGCCGGGGCGCGCGGGCTGGGAAGGAGCAGCAGCGTGAGCGCGATCACGTCCGAGATGACGCCGGGAAAGATGAGGAAGAGGCCGGCGATCACCGTGCGCGCGCTATCGGTGAGGGCCGCGATGGAGAACTGTCCCTGCGCCAATCCGGCCGCGAGCCGCGCGACCAGCGCGAAGCGGGCCTCCTTGATGAGTGCCGCGCCGGCGCACGCCGCGAGCACGAGCCATGCGACGACCCACCAGCCGATCACCTGGCTCAGGCGAACCAGCACCACCGCTTCGAGGAGGGGGAATCCCAGTAAAATCGCGAACAGAACGAGCCGCATCCGTTACACCATCTCCACATCCGAAACGCGCCGCCGAAGGGCGGGGAGCCTTCCCCCGTGGCCGTCATCGCGGTCCTGACAAACCTACCCGACTCCGCGTCCGCTTTCAATCTGGCGCGCGAAATCGTCCACCTCAGACTGGCCGCTTGCGCCAACGTTCTGGCGCCCGTGACGTCGTTCTATCGCTGGGAAGGCCGCGACGAGGAGGCGACGGAGTATCCGTTGCTCATCAAGTCGACCGAGGCGCGGTACACGGAGCTCGAGGCGGCGATCCGCGAGCGGCACCCCTACTCCGTCCCCGAGATCATCGCCTGGCATGTCGTCGCGGGCCTGCCCGCGTACCTGCGCTGGGTCGAGGACGAGACCGCGACCCGCCCGTGAAGGCGTTCGCCGCCATCGCGCTCTCCGCGGTCGCCGCGGGCACTGCCGCCTGGTGGGTCTTCGAAAAACCTCCGTCCGCACCGCAGGCGATCGCCCCCGCCGCCCTCTGGGCCGTCACGCTCGCGGATACCCGCGGACGCCCGCAATCGCTCGGCCAGTTCCGCGGCCACATCGTCGTGGCGAACTTCTGGGCGACCTGGTGCGCGCCATGCCGCGAGGAGATGCCCACCCTCGTGCGCGCGCAAACGCGCTGGGCGCCACGCGATGTCCGGGTGATCGGCCTGACCGCCGACAGCCCCGAGGCGGTCGAGCGCTTCGGCCATGAGCTGGGCGTGAACTACCCACTGCTCGTGGGAAAAGGCGAGATCGACGAGATCGCCCGTCGCCTGGGAAACAGCCAAGGCGTCCTGCCGTACACCGCCATCGTCGATGCAGAGGGTCGTGTAGTGGCCACGAAAGTGGGCGCATACTCCGAAGCTGAACTCGACGCGGTACTCGAAGGGCAAGCGCGCAAAATCACCGAACGTCGGTGAATTGACGCCCAACATCCGCCTACGGGCCCGGTTGGCTCTGCCACGCGTTATCTCGAAGCTTAATCCGTGCCGCCACCGGCAGGCATACCCAGGGGCTGCAGGGATCTTCGGCCAAAACTGGACATCGCGCCGGCTCGTGCGGCAAACTCGCCGGTCATGCCCAAGATCCTGGTCATTCACGGGCCGAACCTGAACCTCCTCGGAACCCGTGAGCCGGGGCACTATGGGAGCGACTCCCTCGAATCCATCAACTCGCGGCTGGAGGAGCGGGGGCGCGAGGCGGGCTGCGAGATCTCCACCTTCCAGAGCAACGCCGAGGCGCCGATCATCGAGCGCATTCATGCAGCGAAAAGCGACGAAACTGCATTCATCATCATCAATCCGGCCGCATTCACGCACACCAGCATCGCCGTCCGCGACGCGCTGGCCGCCGTCGCCATCCCGTTCATCGAGGTTCACCTGTCCAACGTCCATGCGCGTGAGCCCTTCCGGCGACACTCGTATTTCTCGGATCTCGCCGCCGGTGTCATCGTCGGGCTGGGTGCCCTCGGCTACGAGCTGGCCCTCGAAGCCGCCGTGCGGCGGTTGAAGGCGCGCCGCTAAGCCATGGACCTGCGCAAGCTGAAGAAGCTGATCGACCTCGTCCAGGAGTCCGGGATCGGCGAGATCGAGATCACCGAGGGCGAGGAGAAGGTGCGCATCAGCCGCCAGGCGGCCGGCGGCCCGCCGCTGCTCATGGCGGCCCCCGCGCTCCAGGCAATGCCGGTTACCGCCGCCGCGGGCGCGCCCGCCGCTGCCGCCGAAGCGGCTGCCGCCGCCGAGCCCAAGGGGCATACGCTCAAGTCGCCCATGGTCGGAACGTTCTATCGCGCCCCGTCACCGGGGGCCCCGTCGTTCGTCGAGGTGGGACAGACGGTGAGCAAGGGGCAGACGCTGTGCATCATCGAGGCGATGAAGCTCCTGAACGAGATCGAGTCGGACATGGCCGGAACGATCAAGGCGATCCTGGTGGAAAACGGCCAGCCGGTGGAATACGGGCAGCCGCTGTTCCTGATCGAGTAGCTCTTGTTCGAGAAGATCCTCATCGCCAACCGCGGCGAGATTGCGCTTCGCATCCAGCGCGCCTGCCGCGAGATGGGCATCAAGACCGTGGCGATCCATTCCGAGGCCGACGCCGACGCGAAATACGTGATGCTCGCCGACGAGTCGGTGTGCATCGGCCCGGCTCCCTCGCGCGATTCGTACCTCAACATCCCCGCGATCATCAGCGCCGCCGAGGTGACCGACGCGCAGGCGATCCATCCCGGCTACGGTTTCCTCTCGGAAAACGCGGACTTCGCCGAGCGTGTCGAGAACTCCGGCTTCGTCTTCATCGGGCCGCGCGCGGATTCGATCCGCATGATGGGCGACAAGATCTCGGCCAAGGCCGCGATGAAGAAAACCGGCATCCCGTGCGTCCCCGGCTCCGAAGGGGCGCTGCCCGACGATCCGAAGGAGATCCGGCGGGTCGCGGCCGACGTGGGCTACCCGGTGATCATCAAGGCCGCGGGCGGGGGCGGCGGCCGCGGCATGCGCGTCGTGCACACGGAGGCCGCGTTGGTGAACGCGGTCACGATGACGCGCGCCGAGGCCCAGAACGCGTTCAACAACCCGGTCGTGTACCTCGAGAAATTCCTCGAGAACCCGCGCCACGTCGAGATCCAGGTGCTCGCCGACGAGCACAAGCAGGCGATCTACCTCGGCGAGCGCGACTGCTCGATGCAGCGGCGCCACCAGAAGATCATCGAGGAAGCGCCGGCGCCGCACCTGAAGGCGCGGCTCATCGAGCGCATCGGCGAGAAGTGCGCCGAGGCCTGCCGCAAGATCGGCTACCGCGGCGCCGGCACCTTCGAGTTCCTGTTCGAGAAGGACGAGTTCTACTTCATCGAGATGAACACCCGCGTGCAGGTCGAGCACCCCGTGACCGAGCTCATCACCGGCGTCGACATCGTGCAGGAGCAGATCCGCATCGCCGCGGGCATGAAGCTCAAGCTCCGGCAGAAGGACGTCGTGAAGAAGGGACACGCGATCGAGTGCCGCATCAACGCGGAGAACCCGTACACGTTCGTGCCCTCGCCCGGTCGCATCACGCAGTACCACGTGGCCGGCGGTCCCGGCATCCGCTACGACTCGCACGTCTACGCGAATTACTACGTGCCGCCCTACTACGATTCGCTCGTGGGCAAGCTGCTGGCCTACGGCGACACGCGGGAGCAGGCGATCGCGCGCATGCGCGTCGCCCTTTCCGAGATGGTGATCGAGGGCATCGAGACCAACATCCCGCTGCACCAGGAGCTCATGAACGACGCCGCGTTCGTGCGCGGCGGGGTGAGCATCCATTACCTCGAAGAGAAAATCGCGGCGCTGAAGTCGATCTAGCCTTGCCGTTCCAGCGCGTCGATCTGGTGGTCGCGGGCGACGAGGCGGACTCGCTGTGCGAGGCGCTCGCCGCCGCGGGCGCCGTCGCCACCGAAGTCTGCGATGCCTTCGAGGGCACCGCCGGGGAAGAGCCGCTTTTCGCCGAACCGGGCGCGAGCGCGGCGTTCTGGCGGCGTTCGCGAGTGCGCGCATTGTTCGCCGCGGATGCCGACGTTTCGACGGCGACGCGCGCGGCGCTGGAGGCGTGCGCGATCGACACGATCGCCGCGGCATCCGTTGCGCGCATCGACGACGCCGACTGGGTGCGGCGCACGCAGGCGCAGTTCACGCCGCTACGCGTAACCGATCGGCTCTGGATCGTTCCCGGCTCGCATGCGCCGCCGCCAGCACCCGCGATCGCCGTGCTGCTCGACCCCGGCGCGGCTTTCGGGACCGGAAGCCATGCGACGACGCGGCTTTGCCTGCGCTGGCTCGAGGGAAGCGTCCGGCCCGGCGACTGCGTGCTCGACTACGGCTGCGGCTCGGGCATCCTCGCGATCGCCGCGCTCAAGCTCGGCGCAGCGCGCGCGTTCGCAGTCGACGTCGATCCGCTCGCGCTCGACGCCGCGCGCTACAATGCCCGGCGAAACGGCGTTGCGCTGCAAGTCCGCGATGCGCAACGCCCCGTCGACGCCGTCGCGCGCCTCACCGTCGCCAACATCCTCGCCAACCCGCTGCGCATGCTCGCTCCCGTCCTCGCCGCGCACACGCAACCCGGCGGCGCGATCGCGCTCGCGGGCATCCTCGAAGACCAGGCGGCGGACGTGATCGCCGCCTATCGCCCCTTCGCCGATCTCGCGGTCGCGGCGCTCGACGAAGGCTGGGTGCTGCTCGCGGGCGAGCGCCGCTGACCGATGCTCATCACCACCTGCACGCAGTGCGGCGCGCGCTTCCGCGTGACGCCCGGACAGCTGAACGCGAAGCAGGGGCAGGTGCGTTGCGGCCGCTGCCGCACCGTCTTCAACGGCTTCCAGTCACTGGAGCGCCATCCCGACGACGACACGGGGTCGCGGCTCCTCGCCGCGCGCCAGGCCGCGGAGCAGCAGGCGGCAGCGGCGGCGCCCGCGGAGATCGTCGGCGGCATCGAAACGCTGGGACCGGCGGTGTCGGCCCCCGTCGAGGCGCCGGCGGCCGAGCCGCCACCCCGACCGCGCCCGGTGCCGCGTCCGGGCGGGCCGGAGCTCACACTCACCCCGCCCGTGGAGCGTCTGCCACCATCGCGCGCGTGGTGGTTCGCGGTTGTCGCGCTCCTGATCGTGCTCGCCACCGAGGTCGCGTACGGCGAGCGCAGCGTGCTCGCGCAACGCTATCTCGTGCTGCGACCGTGGCTCGAATCGATGTGCGAAGCCGCGCGCTGCAATGTCTCGTGGGGACGCGACGAGGCGCAGCTCAAGCTCGAGGATTCGGAGCTGCTCGAAGTGCCGGGCAAGCCCAACGAGATCGCGCTCACGACGCGCGTGCGCAACCTCGCCTCCGTGCCGCAGGACTATCCGTACCTCGAGCTCACGCTGAGCGACCTCACCGGGCAGGCGGCGGTGCGGCGCGTGCTGCGGCCGGCCGACTATCTCGGGCGCGCGCCGCGCGCGGGCGAGGCGCTGCCCGCGGGCGCCGAGATCATCGTGCAGCTTCGCCTGGAGACAGCGCGCGTCAAGGCCACCGGCTACGAGCTCCTCGTCTTCTATCCATGACGATCCTCGTCTGCGGCTCGATGGCGTACGACACCATCATGGTGTTCCCGGAGCGCTTTCGCGATCACATCCTCGCCGAGCAGCTGCACATCCTCAACGTCGCGTTCCTCGTGCCGACGCTCAGGCGCGAATTCGGCGGCACCGCGGGAAACATCGCTTACAACCTGAAACTTCTCGGCGAGGATCCCTGCATCATGGCGACGGTCGGACACGACTTCGAGCCGTACGCGCGGCGCCTCGCCGGCCTGGGAATCGCGGCCGGCCACCTGCGCCGCCTCGACGACGAATTCACGGCGCAGGCCTTCATCACCACGGATATCGAGGACAACCAGATCACCGCGTTCCACCCCGGGGCCATGTCGCACGCCCACCTCAATGCGATCGGCGATGTCAACGAAGTCGCGCTCGCGATCGTTTCGCCGGATGGGCGCCAGGGGATGGTCGAGCACGCGCGCGACCTCTCCGCGGCCGGCATTCCGTACGTCTTCGATCCGGGCCAGGGCCTGCCGATGTTTTCCGGCAACGAGCTGATGGAGATGATGCGCGGCGCACGCGCTCTCGCAGTGAACGACTACGAGGCGCGCGTTGTCGAGCAGAAAACGGGGCGCTCCGTGGCCGAGCTCGCGCGCGCCGTCGAGGCGGTCGTGGTGACGCGTGGCGGCGAGGGATCGCAGGTGCTCGCCGGCGGCCGCCTCGAGCACGTCCCGGCGGTAAAGCCCGATGCGCTCGTCGATCCCACGGGCTGCGGCGACGCCTACCGGGCGGGACTGCTCTACGGCATCGCACGCGGCTGGGATTGGCGCAAATCGGCGCGGCTCGCCTCGGTCATGGGCTCGATTAAGATTGCGCATCGGGGCGGCCAGAACCATGCCCCGGCGCGCGAAGAGATCGCGCGGCGATTCGCCGCGAGCTTCGGCGAGGAACTCTAGAGAAGGAGATGGACATGATGAAGATCCAGGTTGCCGCGGTCGCCGCGGCTTTCGCGCTGTCGGCGGGGGGCTGCGCCTATCACGCCGGTGCCGGCGACTATCGCGGCTACCAGGTGATGGGCGAGCAGTCGGTGCGCTTCGGCGTCGTCGACTCGGTGCGCCCGGTCCGCATCAACCCGCGCGAGACCGGCGTCGGGACCGCGGGCGGCGCAGTGCTCGGCGGCATCGCGGGCAGCAACGTCGGCGGCGGCAGCGGCCAGGTCGCGGGTGCGGTCGGCGGCGCGATCCTCGGCGGCATTCTCGGCCAGAACATCGAGGCCTCCGCCAACGAGCGCCAGGGCATCGAGATCACCGTGCACCTCGACGCCGGCAAGTACATCGCCGTGGTGCAGGAAGCCGACGAGGCGTTCCGCCCGGGCGATCGCGTGCGCATCCTCACCGGGCGCGGCACGACGCGCGTCACGCATTAACTTCGCCAGCCGTCCGGCGCGCGCCGCGCGCTGGACGCGCATGGCGGCCCACGCGGCGCTCGCCGCGCTCATCCTCGCTGCCGTCTTTCCGTTCGCGGGCGCTCGCCGGCGCGACCGCCTCATCCTCTGGTGGTCGGCGCGGCTGCTGCGCATCCTCGGCACACGTCTCGTGCTCGAGGGCGAGCCGCCACGCGCCGCCGCGGTCATCGTGGCCAACCACGTCGCGTGGCTCGACGTCTTCGTCGTGCTGAGCGTGGTGCCGTGCCGCTTCATCGCCAAGAGCGAGATCCGGGACTGGCCGCTCGCCGGCTGGATCGCGGCGCGCTCGGGAACGATCTTCATCCGGCGCGGACTTCGGCGCGACATCGCGAGCATCAACGCACGCGTGCACGACCTGCTCGTGGCCGGCGAATCGGTCGGCCTCTTCCCCGAGGGCACGACGGGCGAGGGCGGGGCGTTGCTCAAGTTCCACAGCTCTCTTTTCGAGCCCGCCGTCGTGAACGCCGCGCGCGTGCATCCGGCCGCGATCCGGTACCTGCGCCCGGACGGGACGCCGTGCGAAGCCGCGATCTACGGCGAGCGCACTTTCCTGCAGTCGCTCGCGCGGATCATCCGCGAGCCCGCGATGCGCGCGGAGCTGCGCTTCGCCTCGCCTCTCGCGGCAGGAGGAACGCACCGGCGCGAGCTCGCGCGCCGCGCGCAGGCGAGCGTCGCTACGATGCTCGCTGCGGACAATCCACCTGAAAGAGCCGCCGGTCGTCGAGTCGCAGCGCGCTGAGGGCGCGGCCCCAGACGCAGCCGCTGTCGAGGCAGACGACGTCGTCGCGGATGAGCAGCCCCAGCGCCGACCAGTGGCCGCACACGATCGTCGCCTGCGCGCTGGCGCGGCCGGGCATGTCGAACCATGGCGTCCATCCGGCGTGCGCTTCGCCGGGCACGCCCTTGAACGAGAGCACCATCGCGCCGTCGCGGTCGCACACGCGCAGCCGCGTCATCGCGTTCACGATCACGCGCAGCCGGTCCGCGCCCGCGAGGCGATCGTCCCAGCGATCCGGGCGGTCGCCGTAGAGATGCGCGAGGAACGAGCGATGGTCCGGCGCGGCAAGCGCGGCTTCCACCTCGGCGGCGAGCGCGCGCCCCTTCGCGACCGACCATTGCGGCACGAGGCCCGCGTGCACGACGGCGAACGCTCCGTCGACGTGCATGAGCGGGCGCGCGCGCAGCCACTCGAGCAGCTCCTCGCGATCGGGTGCATCGAGGACGCGCTCGATCGTGTCGCGCGGCCTTGGCGCCTCGACGCCCGCCGCGACGCACAGCAGGTGCAGGTCGTGGTTGCCCAGCACGGTGACCGCGGCCGCGCCCAGCGACTTCACGAAGCGCAGGCACCCGAGCGAATCGGGACCGCGATTGACGAGGTCTCCCACGAGCCACAAGCGGTCTTTCGCCGGATCGAATGCGACTGAATCCAGCAGGCGCCGCAGCGGCTCGAGCGAGCCCTGCAGGTCGCCGATCGCGTAGGTGGCCAGCTTATTTCGCCGCGGAGACCATGTAGTCGACGGCGGCCTTCACGTCGCCATCGGAGAGCGCGGGATTGCCGCCCTTCGGCGGCATCGCTCCCTTGCCGTGCAGCGCCGATGCGTAGAGCGCGTTCTTGCCGGTCTTGATGCGCGGCGCCCACGCGGCCTTGTCGCCGAGCTTGGGAGCGCCCGCGAGCCCCGTGCCATGGCATGCGGTGCAGACGCTGTCGAAGGTCGACTTGCCGGATGCGGCGCCGCCTTGCGCGGCCTTCGGCGCGGGCGGCGGAATCGTGGGCGCGGCGAGCGCCGCCTGCGCGGGCGCGGCCGGCGTTGCAGGGGGCTGCGGCGCGTTCGGATCGATCGCGACGACAGCCACGGGCGCGAGGCGCTTGGCGACCGCCGCCTCGGACATCGCCGGATCGTCCTTGAGCGAACGCGCGCCGTAAGCGCCGACGGCGAATTGCACGAGGAGATAGATGCCGACGATCAGCGCGATGGCGCCGACGCCGATGCCGATGGCGAGCTTCACGGGATGCGACTCGATGTTCAGCTCGATGGGGTCGGCGTGATGGGGGCCGGTCATGGATTCCTCGGGATTGCGCCGCGGCGAGAAACGCTCGGGAGCGCGGAATTATAGTTTAAAATCCTCTCGATACGCGCCCGTAGCTCAGCTGGATTAGAGTACTGCCCTCCGAAGGCAGGGGTCGCACGTTCGAATCGTGTCGGGCGCGCCAATTTCCTGATGCCGCTCCTTCGCCCGGCCAGCGGCGGCCAGCGCGTCTTCACCGCGGCCGCAGCGGCATTCCTCCTCGTCGCGCCGTTTCCCTCGTCCGCGGGATGGCGCGTCTTTTTCCTCGTCTGCTGCGGCCTCGCGCTCTGGCTGCGGGCGCGCCACGGCGAGCAGCCGCTCGAGCTCGGCCGCCTGCCGCGCCCTTTCATGTTCGCGGCGTGCGCATGGATGGCGCTGTGCCTCGCATCGGTCGCATGGAGCGTCGATCCCGTCTACACGCTCGAAGAAGCGCGCCGCGAGCTCGCTTACGGCGCCGCGGCGTTTGTCGTGTTCTTCGTCGGCACGCGCAGCGTCGCGCAGTTGCACCTGTGGATCGCGACGCTGTTCCTGGGGCTCCTGCTCCTCGGCCTGGGCGAATGGCTGCACATGTTCTTCCCGCGCGTGTGGATCTTCGGCAAGGCGAGCATGGGACCGGGACCTCTCTCGACCCACGTGCTGATGATGGCGCCGCTCCTTTTCGTGTGGGCATGGCGCCCGCCCCTGGGCATGGGGCTGCGGCCGTGGGCGATCGCGCTCGGCGCCGTCTTCCTCGCCGCGTTCGGCATCGCCGGCGAGAGCCGGATGCTCTGGCCCGCGCTCGTCGTCGCGGCGATCGTCGCCTTCGCCGTTTTTTCGCTGCAACCGGCGGCGCAGGCGCCGAGCCGGACCATCGCGCGGCGCGCATTCCTGATCGCGTTCGCGGTGTTTGCGCTCCTCATGCTGGTGTCCGCGGAATACAAGCTGCGCTATTACCCGAAGGCGGCTTCCACGGCGGAATCGATCGAGCTCGACGAGCGGCCGATCATCTGGCGCGTGGCCGCGGCCGAGGCGGCCGAGCGGCCCCTGGCGGGACACGGCTACGGGCGCGAGATCGTAGGGGACGCGATCAACAAGGGCATCGCGCGGGCGGGCCTCGCGAAGCCGCTCGCGCACGGGCACAACGTCTTCCTCGATGTGGTGATTCAGCTCGGCGCCGTCGGCATCGCGGCCTTCGCCGCGCTCATCGCCACGCTCGCGGCGGCGTACTGGCGCCTGCGCGCGCACCGGGACACGTCGATGCTCGCGATCTGCGGGCTCGCGATCGTCGCGGGCTATCTCGCGAAGAACATGACGGACGATTTCTTTTTCCGCCCCAACTCGCTCGTGTTCTGGGCGGTGAACGGCATGTTGCTCGCGATCGCTAGCCGGCCTTCTGCTTGGGAATCGCCGCGAGACGCGGCTTCACCTGCGACTGGAATTCCGGCACCCAGCGCTTGAGGTCGCGGCGCACCTCGGAGTCGCCCGGGATGCGGTCCTGGCTGAGCCAATCGAGCAGGCCTTCCAGCCAGTCGGGATCCACCTCGCGCGCCTTGGCGATGCGCAGCTTCGGGTGCGGCGTGGCGCGCGTGTGCTCGTCGTCGGCCAGCAGCTCCTCGAAGAGCTTCTCGCCGGGACGCAATCCCGTGTACACGATGCGGATCTCGTTTTCGGTCTGCTCCGAGAGCCGGATCATGTCGCGCGCGAGATCGACGATCTTGATCGGCTCGCCCATGTCCATGACGAAGATCTCGCCGCCGAGCCCCATGCAGCCCGCCTGCAGCACGAGCTGCGCCGCCTCCGGAATCGACATGAAGTAGCGCACCATCTCCGGATGCGTCACCGTGACCGGGCCGCCCTTGTCGATCTGCTCCTGGAATTTCGGGATGACGCTGCCGGCGCTGCCGAGCACATTGCCGAAGCGGACCATCTCGAAGCGCGTCGTGCTGCCCGCCTGCAACGCCTGGCACACCATTTCGGCGAGCCGCTTCGTCGCGCCCATGACGTTGGTCGGATTGACGGCCTTGTCGGTGGACACGAACACGAATTTTTTCACGCCGCAGTCGATGGCCGCGCGGGCGACGACGTACGTGCCGAGCACGTTGTTGCGCACCGCCTCCCACGCGTTGGCCTCTTCCATCAGCGGCACGTGCTTGTAGGCGGCGGCGTGGAACACGAGCGCGGGCGAGTACTGGTGCATCACCTGGTTCACGCGCCGCGCGTTCTTGATGTCGCCGACCACGCTCGCCACCGGAATCTCGGGGAAGGATTCGCGCAGCTCCTCGTCCACCTTGTACATCGCGTACTCGTTCATCTCGTAGAGCACGAGCATCGACGGCTGGAAGGCGGCGATCTGCCTGCACAACTCCGAGCCGATGGACCCGCCCGCGCCGGTCACCATCACGACCTGGCTCGTGAGCAGGTCGTGCAGCCCGGCATCGTCGAGCGTGACGGGATCGCGTTTCATCAGGTCCTCGACCGCGACCTTGCGGATGCGCGCCGCCGGCGACTTCCCGCCCATCATGTTGTTGAGGGTCGGCACCGTCATCACCGCGACGCGCGCGCGGTTGCAGATTTCGACCACGCGCCGCCGCACCTTGTAGGGCACCGAGGGCATGGCGATGATCGCGTGACGCAGCTTCAGGCGCTGCGCGAAGCGCGGCAGGTCGTCGAGCACGCCGAGCACGCGCACGCCGTGCAGCAACCGGCCGCGTTTCTTGTCGTCGTCGTCGAGGAAGCCGATCACGCGCCACTCGTGGCTGCGCGAGAGCTCCTTCACCAGACTCACCGCCGCATCGCCGGCGCCCATGATGACCACCGGCGTTCCCTGCTCGGCGCCGCGCCCGTAGAGCGACCATTCCTTGAACGAGCGGAACGCCATGCGGCTGAGCGACATCATCGCGATGAGGAACAGCGGATAGAGGATGTACTCGCGATAGCCGAAACGCCCGTCGATTCCCGTGGCGTGCGCCGCGACCGATACGCACACGGTGCCGCAGAAAACCGCGAAGACCACGCGCTGGATGTCCGGCAGGCTCGTGTAGCGCCAGATGCCCTGGTAGACGCCGAAGAGGAAGCTCACCGTGATCTGGATCGGGATCGCGAGCGCGAGGAAGGCGAGGATCTCGCGGATGTCGTCGCCGGTGATGCCGTCGGTCTCGAGCAGCGCCACGGTGGCGAAGCAGGCGAGTGCGAACGCGAGGCCGTCATGCAACGCGGCGGCGAGCGCGCGCCCGTCGGGTTCGAGTGACTTCATCGCGGCTGCGAGCCGCGCGTGCCGGAACGCCATCACTCCCGCCTGTTGTTGTTGTTAACCGACCGGACCCCTCGACGAATCGCCCGGGCGCGCACGCCGCGCGTGGTGATCGATCGCAATGAGAAGCGGCGGATAAACCGCCGCCCAGCAGAGAAGTATACCCAATTGCACCTCTTGCGCCGCGCGCAGGGCGAGGAGAGCGCTCGCGCACGCGGCCGCCATCAATGCATACGCGGCAAACAGCAGGCGGCGGCGCTTCCATCCCAGGAGTACGAGGCGTTGATAGTAGTGCTCGCGATGCGCGCGCCAGAATGTCTTGCCTCGAAGCGCGCGCACGGCGAGGGTGACGGTGGCGTCGACCACGAAAGGCGAGAACACCAGCAGCGGGAACCACCACGGCCACGCGCCGGCGACGATTCCCTGCAGGCCGAGGGCGGCGGCGAGGAAGCCGAGCGGAATCGATCCGGCATCCCCGAGGAAGACGCGTGCCGGCGGAAAATTGTGCGCGAGGAAACCCGCCGCCGCGGAGCCGATTGCCGCCGCGGCGAGGCCCAGCTCGACCGCTCCGGCTTGCGAGGCGGCGATCGCGAGGCTTGCGAAACCGATGACCGCCATGCCGCCGGCGAGGCCGTCGGCGCCGTCCATGAAATTGAAGAGGTTCGTCATCCACGCCGTCGCGACGACCGCGGCGATGAACGCGAGCGGTATCTGCGCAGCATTCTGCAACGATGCCCAGGCGACGATCGCGGCAGCGGCGAGGTGTGCGGCGAGGCGCAGCGCCATCGGAAGGCTGCGCGCGTCGTCGGCGAGCGAGATCGCGAAAAGCAGTCCCGCGAGGCCGATCGCGATGTCGACCGGCGGCGTCCAGAAGAGCCCGGCGACGCTCGCCACACCCGCGGCCACGCCGATTCCGCCGAGGCGCGGCGTCGGCGCGGCATGCAGCGAACGCTCATTGGGCTGGTCGACCAGCCAGCGGCCCGCGCCCGCACGCCGCAGCAACGCGATCGCGCAGAAGGCGACGATCGCCGGCGCGAGCACCGCGATCCATGCCGCCGCGCTCATGTCCCGTCGCGGATTCCGGCGACGAGATCTGCGATCGCCTCGTTGGGGCCGATCTGCGCGCGCCATTCGAGGAGCGCCTCCGCCGGCGCGGCATCGACCTCGAGCGAGCGTGTGAGCGAACGCATCCGCGCCGACGCTCCGATGAGCGCTGCTGCGCCCTCGAGAAAGCCTCGGGGCACCGACAAGAGACGCGGCGCGCGCGAAAGCTTTGCGCGCATCGTCGCGACGAGCTGAGCGGTCGATATCGTTTCGCGATGCGCGACGAGCAGCGTCACACCGCGCGCCGCGGCGCTTGCGGCGGCCGCCACGAGCGCGTGCGCGAGATCGTCGACGTGAATGAAGCTGCGGCGGTTGTCGATCCCGGCAAATGGAAGCGGCAGCGGGGAATCGGCGAGCCGCGCCAGGGCGCGCAGATTGCCGCGCGCGTGCCTTCCGTAGACGGGCGGCGCACGCACGATCACGACGTCGAGGCCCGTCGCAGCGGCGATCGCGGCAAGCGCCTGCTCCGCGGCCCACTTCGAGCGTGCGTAGGCGTCGGCCGGCGCCGGCGCATCGCCGGGCCCCAATGGTCGTCCGTGCGTCTGTTCGCCATTCACCTTGATCGTGCTGAGGAAGACGAGGCGGCGTGCGCCGCCGCTCGCCGCATGCTGCGCGAGCACGCGCGTCTTTTCAACGTTGTCGTGCTGATACTGCGGCTCGCCTGCCGGCGCGCCGGGAACTCGTGCCGCGAGGTGCACGACGGTCGCCCCGCGAAAATCGCACGCCGCGATCGACTCGCGCCAGCCGTCGGCGCCGAGGGACATCGGCATCGCGGCTGCGCCCAGCATCGAAGCCACTCGGCGCCCGACGAATCCGGAGGCACCGGTGACGATCGCGCGGTCGATGCTCACGAAAAAAAAACGGGCACCTCGTCGAGATGCCCGTTGAGAAGACGAGCCCGCGGTTACGGACAGAATGTCGCGGTCGGGCCGAGGTTCACCGTGATCGTCGCCGTGCTCGCTCCGTCGGTGACGCCGACCGCCTGCGGGGTGACGATTCCGCCCACCGGGTCGCCGGTGGCGATCCGGGTGATGGTGATCGTATTGCCCGAGACGAAGGCCTGGATCCTCGATGTCGAAGAGGTCACGCTGAAGGTGTTGCCGTTGCCGCCGGCCACCGACGCGGAGCCCGACGCGCCGCACGTGTTCAGGGTGATCGAGGTGGGGGCGACCGACAACGGAGGAGGCGGCGGGCTCGTGCCGAGCGACGTGGTCACCGTGACCGTGACGTGCGCGCCGGTGCCGTCGGTGAACGTGACCGGCACGGCGGTGAGGCAGGGCGGCACCGGAGTGTTTACCGAGACCGTGAAGCGCGGCGGGTTCTGGTTCGAGCTCGTCGGCGTCACCGTGATGCGCGTGTCGCTGTTGAACACGGTGAAGGGCGGTACGCCGTCGAAGATGAATACGTCGGCGCTGCCCGTGCCGCACTCGGTGCCGCTACGTCCCGTGAACGTGATCGTCGCCGGGATCGCGGTGAGCGTCGACTGCGGGAGCGCGCCCGGGCCGTTGATCGTGAAGATCGTGTCGGTGAAGACACCCGTCGCGACGTCCTGGACCCGGAAGATCGCGAGCTGCGTCGGCGCGCCGCTGTTGACGACGAACGGCGCGATGGCGCCGCCAAGGTGATCGGTTGTCACGACGATGCACTGCATGCGCGTGTTCGTCGGGATGTCGAAGAACTGGAAGTCGCCGATCACGTTGCAGAACCGGAAGGGCTTGCCGCCCTGCAGGATGCCGTTCGTGACCGCCAGCATCGTGACGACGCCGGGGTTGCCGGCGCACGCCTGCACGCTCGTCACGCCGGTCGGCAACGGACAAGTCGGCGAGGTGATGCTCGCGCTGTAGCTGATGAGGAAGTTCTGTGCGACGTGGATGGTCGCCGTCGCCGATGTCGCGTTGGGGCCGCGCACCGAGACGTTCACCGTGCGGATCGGCACCTGGCCCGGCTGCAGGCCGATGTCGACCACGCCGGGTTGATTCGGAACCACCACGACTTTGTTGTCGTTCGTGATCGACGGCACCGGAAGCGTCGTCGGATCACTCGACGTGAGCGAGTATGGCGAGTGGCTGCCCGAGACCGTGATGATCGAGGGGACGCCCGCGAAGAACGTGCCTTCCTGCGGGAAGATCTGGACGGGCCCGCCGAAGTCCGGATTGACGCTCGCCCCACCGCCGCCGCAGCTCGAGAGCAGCCCGAGCGTCGCGACCGACAGGACAAGACCGAGCAGGGAAGCGAAGGCACGCAGGGCGTTTGTCATCTCAGTGATTCCCCTTTAGGCCACCCGCAAAGCATTATCTTCCAAAAATTAGCGGGTTATAGAAACTTATTAAAGCGCAACTTTCAGTTCGGCGCAAGCCCGGCAGGGGCCATGTTGCAGCGCAACATAAAGAAAGTCAGCAGGGCCCTCGCCCCGGGCCGACGAGCTGAACCGTCACCGGCACGGTGGTTTTGCCGTCGGAGAAGCTCGCGAGCACCGTGCTCACGCCATTGGCGTCGACCGGCAGCGTCGATGCATCGGTTCCCCCTTGCCTGCGGATGAATCCGAAATTGCCCGCGGCCTGGGCGAAGATGACGTTGCTGCCGCTGGCGCCGAAATTGTTGCTGGCACCCTGCCCGCCCGCCAGGGCGACCGTGGCGATGCCGGCGCAGCTGTTCAGCGTCACCGTCGTCGGCGAGACGACGAACGGTGTTCCCGCGTGGTCCGCGCCGAGGCTATTCGTCGCTGTGACTGTGACGGACGCGCCGTTCGCGTCGACGACGGCGATCCGCGATCCCGCCGTGCACTGCCCGTTGGCGGCCACGCTGAACCGGCCGCCGCTGCTTCCGACGATCAGCGGATTGACATTGAAGGTGCCCGGATTCGAGATCGAGTAGGGCGCCCGGCCGCCGAAGACGATGACGTCCGCGGTGATGCCGTTGGCGCAGGTCGCGGCATCCGGGCCGGTGAACGTCAGTGTCGCGGGTTGGGCGTTGAGCGCGCCGTTGCTCGACGGCGCGATCGCGAAGCTCGTGCGCAACGTCGTTCCCGAGGAGAAGTCCGTGATCTGCAGCAGTGCGGTCTGGGAGGAAGCCTGGTCGAGCACGCGGATGCGGATGCGCGCCGTGCCGGTGGAGTCGGTGAAAGCGGTCCCGGTAGTGGCGAGCGTCTCGGTGCCGCCCGAGGAGCCGGTGATGATGCGAAAGTCGCCCGAGAGCACGTCGAACTGCACCTGGCGGTTCGCGATCGGCAGGCCCGACTGCGAGAGCGTGACCTTCACCTCGGCATCGCCCCCGGCGCACACTGCCGTGCCGCACGCGGTCGTGGTCGGCGTGACGGTGACCACGTTGCTCAGGATCCGGCCTTTCACCGTGAGCTTTGCCGTCGCGGGCGCGCTCGCCGCCGTATCGCGTACGGTCAACGTGACGGTCGTGTCCGCCGCAACGTCTCCCGGGATGACCGTGACGGTATTGCCGCTGAAGGTCGGGATGAAGGGGATGACCGACTGGTTATCCGAGGTAATGACGTAGTTTCCGTTGCCGCCCGTGACGATGAACGTCGTCGGCGCCCCCGAGAAGACGGTCGCCGTGGACGGCGAGATCGAGATCGGACCAGGGGGGCCCGGGGGAGTCGGGGCAGGACCGACGGCGCCGCTGCCGCAGGCGGTAACCACCGCGCCAATGCAGGCGGCGAGCGCGAGTTGCGCGGCGCGGCGAAGAATCGAAGCGACCAACGAGGACTCCCTGGCGGACGGCGCCGCGCATTCTTGTGAGATCGACCCGATGATCATACGCAAATGAACGCCGCGGGCGCTCGCTTTGTCCGCACGCGTCACACGGCCGATATTGTTGCGGTGCAGCGAAGCGTACGCTACCATGGGCTCATTCTCCCGCGCCCGCGACGGCATCGGTCACAAGCCGCGCCGCTCCCGCCGGCGGCCGTGGCCGGCCAAGAGCCCGAACCGTTTCCCCCGAGTTTCCGCAATGCCGCGGGAACACGGCTACCATTTGCATGGGATCTCCCGGGATCCGTCCCGACGACAAGGGTGTAACGCATGGAAGCGACCGCCGGCCTACCGCCTCGACAGGGCCTGTACGACCCGAGCCGCGAGCACGACGCGTGCGGCGTGGGGTTCGTCGCCCACATCAAGGGCCGCAAGTCCCATGACATCGTCGAGAAGGGCCTCACGATCCTCAACAACCTCACGCACCGCGGCGCGACCGGGGCCGATCCGCTGCATGGCGACGGTGCCGGCGTCCTGATCCAGATCCCGGACGCCTTCTACCGCGAGGTGATGCCGAAGCAGGGCGTGAAGCTGCCGAAGGCGGGTGCCTATGGGGTGGGCATGGTGTTCCTGCCGCGCAATCCCGCTGCGCGCGCCGCATGCGTGCGGGAGATCGAGCGCGCCGTCGTGAACGAGGGCCAGCAGCTGCTCGGCTGGCGCGACGTCCCGGTGGACGATTCCACGCTCGGCAAGACCGCGCGCGACACGATGCCGGTCATCCGGCAGGTCTTCGTCGGCGCCGGGCGCGGCTCGCTCGACCGCGACGCCTTCGAGCGCAAGCTCTACATCATCCGCAAGGCGAGCGGCCATGCGATCCGCGCGCTCGGCCTCACGAACGCGAAGGAGTTCTACGTTCCCTCCTTCTCGCATCGCACCATCGTCTACAAGGGAATGCTCCTCGCGCATCAAGTGCGCGAGTTCTACGTGGACCTGCGCGACAAGCGGCTGGTGTCCGCCTTGTGTCTTGCACACCAGCGCTTCTCCACCAACACGTTCCCGACCTGGGACCTCGCGCATCCGTTCCGCTTCATCGCGCACAACGGCGAGATCAATACGCTGCGCGGCAACTTGAACTGGATCCGTTCGCGCCAGGCGACGATCCATTCGAAGCTGCTGGGACCGGACCTCGACAAGATCTGGCCCCTCATCTACGACGGCCAGTCGGACTCGGCATCCTTCGACAACGCGCTCGAGCTTCTCGTGATGGGCGGTTATCCGATCGCGCACGCGATGATGCTGATGATCCCCGAGGCGTGGGCGGGCAATCCGCTCATGGACGCCAAGCGGCGCGCCTTCTACGAATACCACGCGGCGCTCATGGAGCCGTGGGACGGACCGGCGGCGGTGGCGTTCACGGACGGCAAGTTCATCGGCGCGACGCTCGACCGCAACGGGCTCAGGCCCGCGCGCTACTTCGTCACCGAGGACGACCTCATCGTGATGTCCTCGGAGATGGGTGTCCTCGACATCCCGCAGCAGAAGATCGTCAAGAAATGGCGCCTGCAGCCGGGCAAGATGCTGCTGGTCGACATCGAGCACGGCCGCATCGTCTCCGACGACGAGTTGAAGCGCGACCTCGCGGCGCAGCGCCCGTACCAGGACTGGCTCGATCGCACGCAGCTGCGCCTCGAGGACATCGAGAGGCCGCACGAAGTGCCGACGCCGGATACCGACAAGCTCCTCGACCGCCAGCAGGTCTTCGGCTACACGCAGGAAGACCTCAAGATGCTGCTCGCGCCGATGGCGCTCGCCGGCGAGGAGGCGATCGGCTCCATGGGCGACGACACGCCGCTTGCGGTGCTGTCGAATCGCGCGCGACCGCTCTACGCCTATTTCCGCCAGCTCTTCGCGCAGGTCACCAATCCGCCGATCGACCCGATCCGCGAGCAGCTCGTGATGTCGCTCGTGTCCTTCATCGGTCCACGCCCCAACCTGCTCGCGCCCGACACGACCGAGCCGGTGATGCGGCTCGAGGTCTCGCAGCCGATCCTCACGTTCGAGGACATGGAGAAGCTGCGCCGCGCCTCCACGTTCACGGGCGGCCATTTCAAGAGCGACATCCTCAGCATGTGCTACCCGGCCGAGTGGGGCGCCGAAGGCATGGAGCCCGCGCTCGCGCAGCTTTGCGCCGATGCCGAGGATGCGGTGCGCAAGGACACCAACATCATCATCCTCACCGACCGCGAGGTGAGTCCGGACCGCATCCCGATTCCCGCGTTGCTCGCGACCGCCGCCGTCCACCACCACCTCGTGCGCGCGGGGCTGCGCACGCGCTCGGGGCTGGTCGTCGAAACCGGCTCGGCGCGCGAGGTGCACCACTTCGCGTGCCTCGCGGGGTTCGGCGCGGAAGCGATCCATCCCAACCTCGCGTTCGCCACGTTGCTCGACATGCGCGACGCGCTGCCGCAGAAGATCGACGAGAAGGAGATCGTCAAGCGCTACATCAAGGCGATCGGCAAGGGGCTGCTCAAGGTGATGTCGAAGATGGGCATCTCGACCTACCAGTCGTATTGCGGCGCCCAGATCTTCGAGGCCGTGGGCCTGTCGTCGGCCTTCGTGGACAGCTACTTCACGGGCACGCCGACCGCGGTCGAGGGCGCGGGGCTTCGCGAGGTCGCCGAGGAAGCCGTGCGCCTGCACCGGCTCGCGTATTCCGATGCGCCGCTCTACCGCGACGACCTCGATCCCGGCGGAGAGTACGCGTACCGCATCCGCGGCGAGGCGCACGTCTGGACGCCGGACGCGATCGCGAAGCTGCAGCACGCCACCCGGGCGAACAACTTCACGACCTACAAGGAATACGCGCGCCTCATCAACGAGCAGAGCGAGAGGCTCCTCACGCTGCGCGGCCTCTTCCGCATCAAGGAATCCGCGACGCCGGTGCCGCTCGACGAGGTTGAGCCGGCGAAGGAGATCGTGAAGCGCTTCGCGACCGGGGCGATGTCGCTCGGCTCGATCTCGCACGAAGCGCATTCCACGCTCGCTATCGCGATGAACCGCCTTGGCGGCAAGTCGAACACCGGCGAAGGCGGCGAGGATCCGATCCGGTACGTGCCGCTTCCGAACGGCGACTCGATGCGCTCGGCGATCAAGCAGGT
>Ga0075426_10000554_pt1 | contig 25913 bp, 11 predicted proteins | sample SoiMethybrSBSTD5_FD_75304 | JGI IMG/M metagenome (GOLD analysis project Ga0075426, IMG submission 75304) | Bulk soil microbial communities from a Populus tree surrounding site in Tennessee, USA - Soil MetaG P. TD hybrid SBSTD5 | ecosystem: Environmental > Terrestrial > Soil > Tree plantation...
GCCGACCGGCCAACTGTTCGACGCAGCCGGAAGGCTGAATCTCGGGCGGATCAATCCTTACACGCAATTCTATGTCGACGCTTATCGCAATCTGACTTCGAAGTTCGGAGTCGGCGGAACAGTTTGGCTGCGCAAGGTAAACAGCCGGGAGGACGAGGGTCCGTTCGACAATTCATTTCAAGAGTTCCACGTTAACGCCGATTACTATCCGTCGTCGGCATTCGAGGCAGGGACAGAGTATCGGTATCGGCACCTGAGTCGGGCGAATCCGAATCAGGAAGCGACATTCGATGACTTTCATCTCGAAGGCGAGAAGACATTTCACGAAGTCTACGCCAATGCCGCGTATCACATGTTCAACAGCCGCCTCACGGTTGAGGGCGGTTTGTTTTATCGGAGGTTCGATACTCAGAGCCGCTTGATCAGTCTGATTGGAATGGACACTATCAGTTATTCTGCCGGCATCAAGTGGCGTCTGGCACGTGACTACAAGCTTTCACTGGAGTACGGTTTCGATCGCGAGCTGGCGTTCTTGAATCCGGATATCGATAACACTCAAAGTTTTCGAGTGCGATTCGAATGGAGATTCAATCGCTGACGACATCCAATAATCAAACGTGACGAAGAAATCACAAATCAAACTGATTCTGGTAGCTGCGTTCTTGGCGGCGGCATTGTTGGATATGTCTTCGCGAATCGCGGGGAGCACCTCATCGGCCGAAACTACGCCTCAACAAGCTTTGACTTTCAATCATAGTCAGCATCTTAAGACCGGGGCCAAGTGCGTCGATTGTCACAAACCAACGAGCGAAGGCGCGGTGACGCTCGCGCGACCCGGTCACGAAGCGTGCAACACTTGTCATAAGCAATGGTTTGATCCGCAAACGCCGAAAACAGAGTTTTGTACCGTCTGTCACAAGAATGTTACGGCAGGTCAGCTTCCGGATCTCCGCGACTTTCCGAACTACAATAAGCCCAGCGCGATTCTTTTCGATTTCTCTCACAAGTTTCATCTTGGCGTGAAGGGAAAAGTCACTCAGGTTGTAGGCGCGCGCGTCGACTGCAAGCTTTGTCATCAGTTCGACGCAAAAGGCGAGAAAGCAACTTTTCCGGGGCACCGCGAATGCGGCACCTGCCATTCAATCCCGGACATCAACCCGAAGATTGCCGCAGACTCGAAGAACGAAGATTGTCTTGGCTGCCATACTTCGGCCGAACAGAAGAATCCGAACTATCACAAGCTGCGAAGGTTCATTGTCGATCCAAACACTGCTTCAATCGCTCGCAGCGTAAGCGCTCCGTCAACGACGGGCGACACATTGAATGGCAGAGATTTGAAGTTTTCCCACGCGAAGCATCTGACGGACGATCGCAACGCCGGCATCACCTGCGAGACCTGTCACAACAGCATCGATCAAAAGACTTCAATCGCTCAATTGAACATTCCTTCGATGTGGGACTGCACGATGTGCCACGAATCGAGACGCACGGCCAGCGCGTACCGCATCGCCAACTGCTCGGTCTGCCACACGCAGATAACTGCCGGTCGCAAACCGAGAAACCATACTCTGACTGAAAGGCCGACCGATCACACCGCGGCGTTTCGAATTCGACACGCCGAAGCCGCTCGAGCTCCCGATGCCAAGTGCGCGTTTTGTCATGAATTCGTGTCGAGCTTCAGGCCCGTGGTTCAGTCGGTAACCAGAACCGAGCAGCGCCCGCTGCCCAACGGCAACTGCGATGAATGCCATTCTGTTATGCGGCCGAAGTCGCACACGATCAGATGGAGAAACGATCTTCACGGCAAGATGGCGGCGATGGATCGAGTGAACTGCGCCGTCTGCCATCAAGCCGACACGTGCGAACGTTGTCACAATGAGCGGCCGCGAAGTCACAATCCGATCAACGCATTCGTCAACGGCGGGCATCGCTTCCTTGCGCAGCTCAACGAGCGGAGTTGTTTCACCTGCCACGACTACACTCAAACCTGCGAGCGATGCCACAGTCCCAAATTGAGGGATTGATTCGGACACGGCCGAACTTAGCAACCAAGACTATTCAGCTCTCCGGCGTGTTTCCAGCCATCTCGCATTCTCTCGGCTATTAGTTAAGTCCCACTTGTTGATTGCATTGCCTTGACCTTCGTACCAACAGCTCTAACGATCAATAGGTTTCATGCGCCGTGGCTCGAACGCCTCCCAGACGTTGCTGTCCGAATCGCTATTGGTTGAGCCGCAAGGTTGGTCAAGTTTGGTAACGAAAGCTCTAAGAAGGCCATGAAAAATTGACAGGGTAAAAAGCCTAATGTACCATATGCGCGCCAACGACCCCTCGGCCTTAGGCTTAGGAGAATCCGGATGAAGCAATGCCCCGCTTGCAAAAGAGAAATGAGGGAGCAATTGCTCTACTGCCCCTTTGATGGTCAGACGCTTGTCTCTCTTGGCCAAGGTGACGCATTCATCGATCTCATTCTGGACGACAAGTATCGCATTGATGAAAAGATTGGCGAAGGTGGTATGGGAAAGGTGTATCGCGGCACCCATATTATGATGGATCACACCGTCGCGATAAAGATCCTCCATCCACATCTTTCATCTGACCAGGTTGCGGTAGAAAGATTTCGACGGGAAGCGCGAGCCGCCGCTTCCATTCGTCATCCAAACGCTGTGGCGGTAACGGACTTCGGGGTAAATAAAGAGACCGGACTCTCGTACCTGGTAATGGAGTTCCTCGAAGGCGTTGAGCTAAGGGATAAGATAAAGCAGAAGGGAAGGCTGGGATTCGAAGAGTCGTTTATCATAACTCACCAAATCTGCTTAGCGCTTCAGGTAGCCCACGCAAAGGGCATAATTCATCGCGATCTCAAACCAGATAACATTTGGCTTTTGAAATCTGATGACGACTTCCCTCGCGTGAAAGTGCTGGACTTCGGAATCGCCAAGCTCAAAGCGGCGGCAAACGTCAGCAATCTGACCCAGCAGGGCGTGATCGTCGGGACCCCGTACTACATGTCGCCTGAACAGTGTGTCGGTGATGAGTTGGATGCGCGGTCCGACATTTATAGCCTTGGAATAATCATTTATGAAATTCTGACTGGGCGGGTGCCATTTAGAGCAAGCACACCAATGGGCGTAGCGCTCAAGCATGCGAATGAGGTCCCGAGGCCTCCACATGAATTGCGCAGCGACTTGCCTTACCCGATTGAAAACGTTGTGCTGCGCGCGCTGAGAAAGCATCGCGAAGACCGTCCAGGCTCGGCTATGGAGCTGGCGCAGGAATTCGAATCGGCGCTCTATCAGGCCGGTGTGGAGCTGAAACTACTGGGAACGAATACGCCTCCAGACTCTCAGATACTAAACACTTATGCTGATCGGAGCTATAGAGGCACGCTGGCCACGCGGTCGCCTGAACAAAGTATATCTCCCGAGAGAAGCATATCTCCTGAGCGAAGCGTATCTCCCGAGCGAAGTATATCTCCGGATCGAAGTATATCTCCCGAGCGAACCGTCTCTCCTGAGGAAACGACATCTATCGACGGAATCATATCCCCTCCGGGAGGGACCATCGCACCTGAAGTATCGCCGGGCGGAGCTTCCAGCGCAGTGGCTCAGGCCGTCGGCACGTCTGGATTCTCCTCCTTTGCACGAAGGACCCTACCTGGTTTGTTTCAGGAGTGGGCGCAAGCGCCTATATCAATCCTGAAACAGATGTGGGATGAACCTCGATCTCGCAGGGTTCTTTTTACCGCTCTTGGAGCCGTTCTAATTGTAACTTTAGTTGTGACAGGCGTTCTGTTTACTCGCAGCGACAAACCAACGGTTGGCAGTCAGACGATAGATGGTTCTGGGGGGCCGGTTGTCCCTAAGCTTCCCCCGCCCCCCGCGGGTATGGTATTGGTGAGCGGTGGCAAGTTTACTAGAGGTAATCCGAAGGGAGACAATTACGAAACGCCAGTCAAGGACGACGTTGTTAGCCCATTTTATATTGACCAGTTTGAAGTGACAAATAAGGAGTATTACAAATTCATGGTCGAAGAAAAATATTATAGATGGCCGGATGATTGGTCTGATAGTTGGAGGGCGGGAAATTTCGCTTCAGGCGAAGGTGAAAAGCCTGTGACCGGAATAACCTGGAATGATGCTCAGAACTACGCCAAATGGGCAGGCAAACGACTCCCAACAGAAGTTGAGTGGGAGTATGCGGCGCGAGGGCCTGAAGGCAAGCTTTATCCGTGGGGAAATGTATTTGAGCCAAGCCGCGCGAATATAGGCACCGGGGAACCGACTCAAGTTAATGCTTTTCCAGATGACAAAAGCCCTCTGGGAGTGATCGGGATGGCTGGCAATGTATCGGAATGGACGAGCTCACCCGATGAGAGGAAAGCTGGGAAAATTATCGTGCGCGGGGCAAATTACCTATCTCCCACTCAACTGGGAATTAAGTCAGCGGCTGACTTCGCGAGAGTCACGCGGCGACTTAGCGCAACGCCGGAAAAAGGACTTGCTCATGTTGGTTTCCGCTGCGTGAAGTCCATATCTCAATAGAACTTCTTCCTAAGGCCAAACCAGACCAGAAACCACAAAACTTGTTGCGTTGATAATCAATCCGTGATATAAGCCGCTCTCGTTAGTTTCATTTGCTAGTCAAGGTTTAGTGCCATAGCGAATGAATATGGAAGATGCCTGAGTGTAAAGCACTCTCAACGGCATTTAATGTGACTTGGAAGGGGCAATTGTAGGCAAATGCGCTGGTACCTTTTTCTTCCGGTATGCGTTGTGCTGGCTTCGAGTTCGTCTGCAATTGCCCGGCAGGATATTGATGTAGTAATCAAGCCTAAAGCCACTGGTCCCAGAATTACGCAACCCACGGGACCTAAGAAAGCTCATATTGCTACAAAAGGGGTTCTCTTCGTCCTAACTGACCCACGCGAAGCTGAAGTAGTCGTTAAGGACAGCCGGGGCGCAATTCGCGCACAAAGGCGAAGCAAAGACGGACAATTTCGGGAGGAACTTCAAAGAGGCACTTATGAGATAGAAGTCACCGCGGAACGCTACGCGACATATAAGCCCGAACCAGTTGAGATCAAACCGCCCGCATTTGAGGTTAGGCAAGCATACTTGACCTCAACAAGCGGCTCGATTGTTGTTGGCGGCGTTCAGCCTAACGCGACAATATTGCTTAACGGAAAAAAACCTGAAGGCATCGGTATTAAGAAGGAGATTAAGAAAGACGATAACCAGATTCTGCTGGAGGACGTTCCAAATGGCTTCTACATCCTTCGCATTGAGCAGCCGAATTATACACCTCTGCAAAGGGATAGAGTGGAAGTTCGCGGCGGCTCAGTCACCATGGTTACGCCGGTGCTTGAGAAAGCCGTCGCCCCTCTAGACATTGTGAGTGAGCCGGGAGCAAAGGTCTATATTGACAATGAGCAGGTGGGTGAGACTAACACCGAAGGAAGGCTAAAGAAAACCGACGTGAGCGTCGGAAGGCATGAAATTCAATTAGTCAAGGATGGTTATGATGACTATAAAGATACTCGCCAGTTCGAGTTTGGGAAGACTGTTCGCATAGATCAGAAGATGACGCCGAAAGCCACTTCAGCGGGCTTCAGTGAAGATTTCGGGGTCGGTCTCGGCAAATGGGCTGTGCCTCCTTCAGGGTGGACGCGCAAAGGGGGCCGTCTGGAGATTGTTAATGCCCCTCAGCTTGGCTTCGCGTCAGCTTACAACTATCGCGACATGATCATGCAATTTCACCTAAAGCTGGAGAACGCCGGAGGCGCGGCTTGGGCAGTTCGTGTGAAAGACTCGAGCAACTATTATCTCTTCTACCTGTCTGGTCCAACCGGAATGTTTCCTAAGCGATTCAATACTTATATAGTGCGAGACAACAAACTCGATTTGCAAAATCCAATGAACTCCGATGTAGTCTTGCAGGACCTCAGCAAAGGGAGCCAGTACACGATTGAGATACACGTCAGCGGAAACAAAATTGAACACAAAATAACCCCTGCATCCACAGGGGTTTCCGAACCGCTCGGAGTCTTCGAAGACCCTTACAATTTGTTTACCATAGGCAGCGTCGGGTTTCGCAGTGTATGGTCCGAAGCTTTCTCCGTAGACGATGTTGTAGTTGAACCGATAAAACGCTGAAGTTCTAACTTTCTGCCGCCAGCGCCAATGGTGAGCGGGCACGCTCGACCGGACCCAATGCTAACTTACCGCATCTGCAATTATCAGATGGCGAGCGAATGACTACAGTAAAACCTGATTTGGAGTCCGAGCTGAAGAGACGAAAAACTTCGCGAAATGAAAAAATTTCCGCAGTAATGAAATACCCTCTCTCGTCATTATACATGTAGGGATCTAGGTACGTGGTTCGTGCACGGATCCGGTCAATTTCAAACTTGACAGGCAGCTACCTGGGAGAAGCGACTCCTTTAGGTGGAAAGCTTCTCTCTTTGGTTCGACAATCACGACCCAAAGCAGCCTCTTTGACAGGCCCTTAAGGAGAACATATGCGCACCTCACAACCAGCTCACTTCAGCAAGATGATCGCGGTGATAAGCATTGCCGTTCTGTTGTTCGGTTTTGCGCCTTTTCAAGTTGTTCAGGCGCAAACGACGGGCACACTGGTCGGACAGGTATTCGATGAGGCGGGTCATCCGCTGCCTGGTGCCAAAGTCACGATAACCGACATTGAGAGCGGTAATTCCGTCGCTGTGGTGACAGATGAGAGAGGCACTTATCGCAGGCCGTTTCTTTTCCCGCGCTCTTACAGGGTCGTCGCATCGAAAGATGGCTTCACTGAAGAGGGAATTGATGTTCGAGTGCCGTTAAACAGCACAACGGAAATCAAGCCACCGCGTATTACGATTCGTGCGGCTACGGTTTCAACTACCACTCAGCCGCCAGCCACGCAGACGACTCCCACACTGCAAACTACAGCTGCTGCTAAAGAGAGTGAGTCGTCCCTCCTGGTTAACAAGAGCGATCCGACGCGGGGCGGCAACTTCGATAAGGCCCAATTACTATCTTTACCATTACCCGGAATACGCACCTTCGATAGTCTGGCGTTCCTGCTGCCTGGCGTCGCGGAACCGCCTCAGTCGATAGGCCGGTCCGTTGGACCCGGCATTGGAGCGGGCGTTGGTACTTCCGGACAATTCTCAGTAAACGGAAACCGAAGCCGCGCTAATAATTTTACGATCGATGGCTCAGATAACAATGATCAGGATATCGGCGTTCGCCGTCAGGGTTTTGTTGCGCTCATCCCCCAGTCTATAGAGACGTTACAAGAATTCCGAATCTCGACGCTGTTATGGGATGCCGAGCTTGGACGCAACCCAGGCTCGCAAGTGAACGCCGTCTCAAGAGGCGGTAGCAATGATTTTCACGGTCAGCTTTACAGCTTCATTACTGATTCGAGCCTGAATGCGCGCAATGCCTTTGATTTTGAGGGTGGTCCGTCGGGCGGCAAAGATAGTTATACTCGTTCCCAAACGGGCATCGCTGTTGGCGGACCGATTGTGCGCAATCGCACACAGTTCTTCGCGGGGTTCGAGTATCTGCATATAGGTGCGACCAGTGAACAGCACTTCGCAACGCCGACCGCTGCGGAAAGACGCTTCCTAGGACTGCCTGAATTAGATGTCTTTTCGGCATTTGGATTTGGTATTGCCACAAACGCCGGCGCGACCCCGGCAGGACTTGACGTGCTCCAGTTCTACCCTCTTCCAAACAACCCAAGCGGCCCTTTTGGAGCGAATAACTTTACCGACGTATTACCGGCCAATGGTAGAGGAGTAATTGGCTCCTTTAAGCTGACACATAAGATAACAGCAGGAAATCAACTAAACGGGCGCTACAACGCCACGGATGATGACCGCGAAATACCAAGCATAAAGAGAGCGATTAGCTCTCAAGTCTCGGCTCACACACGGACTCAAGATTTGTCAGTGATTCTCGATAGTTCCATTTCGCCATCACTGGTGAATCAGGGGCGATTCTCTTTTGGGCGTACGCGGCTCAGTTTCTTTGTACCGTCACCTTCATTTGAAGGAAATCTCCCATTCGACGTGACGGGCTTCGATAGGAATGGTCAAACGTTTGGTCTATCCGGTACCTCACAAACAGGACCCATCGGGGAGTTGACAATCCAGCCATTCAGCTCTGTTGGCGTAGATGCCTTTCTGTTCCCGCAGCAACGAGCCAACAACACGTTCCAATACGCCGATACAGTGTCGAAGACCTGGAGTGACCACTCGATTAAGTTTGGTGCCGATGTTCGGCGAGTTCAACTTAACAGTCTCCAGGACCGCAACTTTAGACCAAAGGTCGAATTCAACAATGGGTTCCTCGGTCTTTTCGATTTCAGCAAATTGCCTGATAACCCACTCTTAGGAGAAACCATTCTGAATGGTGTGGGTTTCGCCAGCCTTGGGCTGGCAACGTCTATCCAGCAAACACTCACAGCGGGAGTCCCAGACTCAACAATCGGGCTGCGCTACACGGAGTTCAACCTTTTCTTAAATGATAACTGGCGCGTCGCGCGAAACTTTAGCCTTGACTATGGTCTGCGGTATGAATACAACTCCGTGCCCCGTGAGGTGAATCACCGCATCGAAAGCGCTCTGAGCTTGGAGAACCTCCCGACCGCCGGTAAATCGAGGATCGACGATCCGAGATTTACACAGGCCTTTAATTCTGCGGTAGATGCCTACCGAAAGATTCTTGATGGTCGCACTGAGATCTATGACCCTGATTTTAACAACGTTGGTCCGCACCTCGGTTTTGCTTGGGATCCCGGCGCGAATGGCAAGACATCAATTCGCGGTGGCTATGGCATTTATTACGACGCTATTTTGGGCGCGGTAGTAAGTCAGTCCCGAAGTGTCTTTCCCAACGAGATCCCAGTCAATGTCGATAACCAGTTCCTCCCACTCAACCCATTCTTGCTAAACAACCTGTCGCTGTTTAGTTTCTGCTTCGATCGTAGTTGCAAAGACAATCTTCCTATTCTTCGACCGGGATCGAATCAACTGGGCGGCGGTCCGGACGACTTCGTTGCTTTAGTCGGGTTCCTCTTTAGAGGTAACGGATTGAATTTGATAATACCCAACTTCAATTCAGCAGGAGGCCTTGCCTTCACTCTACCTGAGAAGAGACTCCAAACCCCTTATGTGCAGCAGTGGCACTTGACGTTCGAGCGGGAAATTTTCGGCGAAGTCTTGGTTTCTGCTTCTTACGTCGGAACGAAGGGAACCAAGCTGACACGATTGACCACGCCGAACAAAGGACCGGAACCTACTGCGGGCATCGGCATTCAGACAAATAATCTGGTGAGAGGAGATGTTTTCCGAATAGATTTGAACGCACGGCCCATCGCAGCTCTTGGAGCATATCGGATTTTCGAGAATTCAGCCAATTCAAATTACCACGCTTTGCAGCTTGAAGCTCGCAAGCGTTACTCTCATGGCTTTAGCCTTACCGCAGCATACACCTGGTCGCATGCGATTGATGATGTCTCAGATATAATTGATACCGCTGGCGCCCCTGCGCTTCCGCAAGATTCGTTTGACTTGAGAGCGGAGCGAGCTAGCGCTGACTATGATGTCCGACATCGCTTCGCAGCATCATTTGTCTGGGATTTGCCTCTCTATCATGGATCTACTGATAAGGCTGCCCGCTTGTTTGGAGGCTGGCAGATTGCTTCTATCTTCCAGGCTCATTCTGGACAGCCGTTCACACTCAATGTTCCATTTGATGCTAACGTCGATGGTAACCTGACAGATCGTCCATCGACTACAAATGGACTGACCTTTTTTGAAGGACACGGATCACAGCGCATCAGCGCTGGCAGTCACTCATTCGCGGATTTCTTTCTTCCTGGTCACGATGGTGCTGTTGGACGCAACACAGTTCGCGGCGACAGTTTTATCAACTTGGATGTAGCGCTTAACAAAAGCTTTCGAGTGACCGAGAGCCAGGCGATTCAATTTCGAACCGAATTCTTCAATGCGCTCAACCGGGCGAACTTCGGCATTCCAGTACGCGTGATAGGAGCTCCGGGTTTCGGATCTTCAGTTGATACAGTCAATCCGGCGCGCACTATTCAATTCGCTCTGAAGTACAGCTTCTAGGTTGTTTGAATTGAGACACGGCTTGGAGTCCATCCTTCCACCGGACTTGAAGCCGTGTCCTATGATTGTCTGAACCGGATAGATAAGGTGCGGCGCCCGCCAGCTTGGAGGACTAAGACCATGGCAAGATCAATTAAGTATCTCGTTGCCTCTTGCATAGTGCTTGCCTTCTGCTTTGTCCCGTTCAACTACAACGGTTTGAAGAGAGCCGGATACCAGAGCAATGTCGCGATGGCTAACAACTCACCTGGATCGAGATTCGAAGCCAGGCCCTTGCGTGGGATCCTCGACATCACCTTTGACGCAAACCCAGTCGTTCAATCTTCCGGTTCTTGTAATGGTGTGAAGCCCTCCTGGAACTTCACTGTGACGCTGACGGAAACTGGTGGTGTGGGAGTTACGATTACAAGTGTCTCAATCAAATTCTTTAACAACAACTCGAACTTGATACAAACCCAGAACCTGTCGGCTTCCGACTTTGCTAATCTTTTCACTCAATGCGGACCGAGATCGACTCACATCCCGGCCGGAGGGCGAGCTTGCGCTTCGTTGTGCGCGGACCTGGGCGGAGCCGGAAGTGGCTCGATGTTATTATTTTTTTCCGGCACGGATGACCTGGGAAATACTACACCGTCTTGCAGCGAACTTATTTTAGCTGGTCCCAACGTGACGCAGGGCACTGATCTCTCGATCACTAACACCGTCTCAACTAACTCTGTCGCATCCGGAAGGCCGCTTCTCTATACCATAACAGTCAGCAACGCCGGGCCTGATATTGCAACGGGAATTACGGTTACCGACTCAACGCCCACTGGAACGACGTTCAATGCGGTGGTCTCGAGTCAAGGAACTTGCAAGTCGCCGGCTGCAGGCGCAACGGGTACAGTCACGTGCGCGCTGGATTCGATAGGCTCAGGGGGTTCGGCAACCGTCTGGCTTGTACTCAACGTTACTGCTGCGCCCGGATCCGGCATAACAAATATCGCCAAGGTGTCGAGCGCATCCACGGATCCAAACGAAGCGGATAATACGGCCAGCGAGTCCACATCTGTGATCCTCGCAGACTCACAAAGTAAGTCTGACTTGTCAATCACCAGCACCGCTTCTCCCGATACCGCTTCGCCAGGCTCGCAGGTAACTTACACTATCACGATCAAGAATGCCGGACCTGATGACGCAGCAGGTCTCAGCCTAATCGATCTTCTTCCTGTCGGCACCACCTTCGCATCGGTCAGCACGTTTTCGATAACGCCGGCGATAGGGAGCGGTGGCGCAGTCGTGACAGGAATAGAACTCGGCCGCAACCAATCTTTCACCATAACGATCAAAGTCAATGTAGTCGCCGCTGCCGGCTTCTCCGTCCCCACGGGCAGCCCATCCCTTCTATCCAACAAAGCTGAGATTGTCGATGCCGGAGCCGAGCCCAAATCAATTGCGTGCGTGAAGGTGCTTCCTATTGTAATTGGCCCGCCGCCGCCGCCGTCTCAGGATCCAAACCCAAATGACGATTTGTCGATAATCGGGAAAACGATTCGAGGGGGCGGCATAGTGAAGCTTTCGTGGGATCAACCGCCGCCTACGAGCGCAAATCCAACTCCAGGACCGACGAATCTTCGCGTGAACATCGGTGATCTTGCGTTGGCAAGCTCGGTTTCAGCAGCCGATGGTCCGTTCTCTACTTCGAAGGTTTCGCCGGACGCCGTCTGTACACTAGTCAGCTATAATATTTTCATTTCCAATGGTCCAACCGTACTGCCTACTCCTTCGAACCTTTGGAAGAATGTGCCTGCCGGAACGCTCACAACCGGTGTGCCGGTCGGGACCTCCGGTTCATCTTATCTGGTGACAGCAGTGTGGCACTGTAGCGCTGGGAATAAGAACAGCGATCCATCAAATCCGCAATCTGTTCCTGGTGGCGCCACTATAGATACGGTTGATGTTTCTTCGCAGCTTAACATACGAGGCAGTGGCTTCACCGACACAGTCGAAGTATTCATTGATGGGGTGGGCTTCAGAAAGAACGCAAGGCTAAAGAACGGAAAGCAGGTTATTCAAAAGGGAGCTCTAACAGATGGGAGAACGATCGATCAGATATTGATGCCGGGCAAGAGTGTGCTGTTGACCGTTCGAAACAGCAATGGCGGCATAGCAAGCGTTCAGCTAAACGCGAACTAGCGATGCTAGATGAACCCGAGATTTACATGAAGCTTGCCTACAGTGCATCTTTCATTACCATCCTTCCCGATTATAGGGTCTTCTGGTTGACACGGGAATGAGTTCGTCATACGATTAGCGCCACCGAAACTCCCATCCTCATCACCAGGAGTTAGGACGATGAAGCAATGCCCCGCATGCGAGAGAGAGTTTAAGGAAGAACTGCACTTCTGCCCCTTCGACGGGCGCGCGCTGATCCTACAGGCAGAGCAAGAACAACTGATCGGTGCGGTCCTTGATAATAAGTACCGGATAGAAGAGAAGATCGGTGAAGGTGGAATGGGGAAGGTTTACCGCGCGACCCATATCCACATGGACCACACGGTCGCGGTCAAGATTCTCCATTCACATCTCTCTTCAGATCAAACAGCCTTGGAGCGGTTTCGTAGGGAAGCGCGAGCGGCCGCTCAGCTTCACCATCCTAACGCAGTTGCGGTAACCGATTTCGGCGTTACGAAGAATTCGAGAGTGGCCTATCTGGTCATGGAGTTTCTCGACGGAGAGGACCTGAGACAAAAGATAGATAACCAGAAGCAGTTAAATTATCAAGAGACCTACGCCATAGTGCACCAGATATGTTCAGCTCTTGAAGCAGCGCATTCTAACGGCATCATTCACCGCGATCTCAAGCCGGATAATATCTGGCTCTTCAAATCCGCGGACGGCTTGGAGCATATCAAGGTGCTTGACTTCGGCATCGCCAAAGTTCAAAGCACCACTGAGATGATCCAGCTCACCCAGCAGGGCGTTATAGTAGGCACACCCCATTACATGTCACCCGAGCAATGTCGGGGCGAAGAGCTTGATGCGCGCTCGGATATCTATAGCTTGGGCGTCATCATCTACGAGATGCTGACCGGTCAGGTCCCTTTTCAAGCGCCTACTCCGGTAGCCGTGGTCATCAAGCACGCGAGCGAGCGACCCAGTCCGCCTCGTAAGCTACGCGCCGACATCCCCGAAGATATTGAAGACGTGGTGATGCGCGCCCTTGAAAAAAACCGGGAAGATCGACAGGAGTCAGCCACCGAGCTGGCCCAGCAATTTGAAGTAGCGCTGTTCGCCGCGCGCATAGAGCCTAAGGCGAGTGGCACGAGAAGACTCTACCAGCCGTTTACCTCCCGATCTCCTTCTTCGGAGATGGCGGAAGTCTGGCGCCCAAATGTAGTCGGTGAAACCTCCGGCTTTGCTGGAACGGCGAAGGCACTTGCGCCAGATCGATCCCAATCTTATGCTCCGACGTCAGTTGTAGAGCAAGTCCCGGAACACCCGAGAGCGAACACGCCTGCGCATCCGATGGAGGGTGCTCTTAAAGAACCGCCGCCGGTACTATCAGGTTACATTCCGTTTTCACCCGAGCGATGGTTGGTTTCCGACCGCCGCGGATTGACTGATTTGCTGGCGGTTGTGGGCAAGCATAAGAAGCTTCTTATTAATGCTGGCATTGTGATCGGAGTCGCCATACTAGTCTTTACCGTCTTGATGATCTCGGGCCGGAACAAGTCAACACCGAATGATCCTCCGAAAGGAGTCACCGCACCGGCGGGCATGGTCTTTGTTAAAGGCGGCACATTTATGATGGGAGGTGACGATCCGAGAAGCGCCCATTCGATTAAAGTTGGCGATTTTTTTATCGATGTGAACGAGGTCACCAACGAAGAGTACTACAATTACATCGCGCGTCTCGGCGTTAGTGCGCCGCCCGGCTGGCCGAACGGGCGGTTCAAGGCGGGCGCCGAGAAATTGCCGGTTGTCAATGTCTCCTGGTTCGAAGCCAAGGCTTACGCGGCGTGGGCGGGTAAACGTCTGCCAACGGAGGATGAGTGGGAGTACGCGGCGGTCGGCACGGAGAGCAGGATCTACCCGTGGGGAGGTGACTGGCATTCCGACTACGCCAATTTAAAAGAGAGTGGACATCGCGGTCCGGTTGAGGTCGGCTCCAATCAGAACGGGCGAAGCTGGTGCAAGGTAAACGACATGATCGGCAACGTCGCCGAATGGGTCGGGAATGATTTCTGGTATGCATATCCAGGGTCAATTGCCAAATCTGATCCGGGATTAAGAATCTACCGCGGCGGATCGTATAATAGTTCCAAGGATGACCTTCTGATCACCAGCCGACACAGCCTACCTCCCAGTCAGAAGTCGCCAGAGGTTGGATTTCGCTGTGCCAAGGATGTGAAGAAATGATCAGCAGAGAATTGTCAACTTGGCTGATCTTGCCTGTTGTTCTTTTGAAATAAGTCGATCTTCCCATTTCGTCGGGACGAAGGAAACGAATGTTATTCGTGTGATTAATGATACGACTATCATAATGATGTAGGCGTAGCTGAAATCGGGTTTTTCATTGTCACGTTGTTACCTATGCAGCAGTCACGAGGAACAACTCAAGGATAAACGTTGATCATTTGTTCAAAGTGCGGTGCCGCTAACAGCCTTGGAACTGGGGAGTGCCGTATGTGCGCGAGTCAGCTTACAAGCCCCAGTGTTACCAGTACGGAGGGTCTCGGAATCGATACACTCCGCACAACCGCCGTGTTTGCAAACATCAACACGCAACAACAAACATCTGGCCTGACGGAATGCCTTATCTGCCCTGATTGTGAAACCATTAACAACATTGGCTGGTTGTTTTGTCCGCAATGCGGTAGGAAGGTGGATACCTCTTTCTTGAGGACGATGGAGTTGTCCGATCAAGCACCGACCATCGCGGCAACTCTTTTTCCAGATCGAACGTCAGCACCGAGCTCCTTTCAACCTGCTCTTTCTAAGGAAGAGTCAAACGATCTGTCGCCCGGGGCGGACAGCCCTGAGAATGCTGCGTCAATTCCGTTAGCTGTCGATCTGTTGTCGGTCGAGCCAGAACCACCAGAGCCCGACCAGACCTTTGAGGCTCAACTCCAGGAGCCCGGGCGGTCGCCGTCCTTGGTTCAGCAACAACCGCAAGCGTGGTCAACTCCGGAACAACTTGCGGAGCAATTCCTAGAACACATTCGCTCGGACGGAGGCTCCAACGGGGCCGCCAACCGAGAACTAAGTATGCCGGTGACGCCCCTGGAACAGCATACACTCGCCTGCTCTGAGTGTGGCGCGCATAACAACGCGGATTACTACTTCTGCCACAGTTGTGGGGCGAGTCTGCCGGTCACCAAAACCATCGTGATGGCGTCAATCGGCAATCCGGTTAAGCCTCGTCTCCGTTTGCTCTTACAAGGTGGAGAATCCGGTCCTACCTATGAGATCAAGAACGAAACGAGAATAGGGCGTACTGAGGGCAGCATAACTTTCCCCCAGGATGCCTTCATGTCGAGCAGTCATGCGCGTATAGTAAAGCGCGGACAAGACTACGTCTTGATAGATGAAGCGAGCAGCAATGGTACGTTCTTAAAGGTCAAGAGAGAAGCAAAGCTTGAGCCTGGAGATGTCATTCTTGCCGGCGGCCAGCTTCTTAGATTCGAACCTTGACGTGGCAGACGAAGCAGACTCCTTATATTAATATAAGTCTATGGCGACACAGGCCAACGATGTATTGGTTTCAGTCTTTGCCCGCACAGATGTCGGGAGGCAACGTGCCGGCAATGAAGATGCCTTTCTAGTTGCAGATCTGACGCAGGGTAATGTTGGGCTTGGGCCTGAAATGATCACGCACGCCGTCGGCGAACGTGGCAGTCTTCTAATCGTTTCCGACGGAATGGGAGGCGCCGCTGCCGGCGAGATTGCGAGCGAGATAGCAGTTAATGCCATCCGCGAATCCTTATTTGACATACCAACGAATCTTGGGACAGCGGACCGACTGAGAATTGCTACAGAGCTTGCCAACGAACGTATATGGAATCAGGCACAGCACAACGCTAAACTCCAAGGGATGGGCGCCACCGTCACTGCAGTGCTCGTCCAGGGCGCGATAGCGTTTGCGGCGCAGGTAGGCGATTCGCGCGCTTATGTCATTCGGGGCCACCGGATCAAGCAGATCACCAAGGACCAGTCATATGCTCAGGCTCTGCTCGACAGCGGTATCTTCTCACCCGAGCAGATTGCAAAGGTCCCTCAAAATGTCATCCTCCAGGCTCTCGGCACTCAACCAACAGTGCAGGTTGGCCTTACCGCTGTCGAGCTTCATCGAAACGATTACTTGATCGTTTGTAGTGATGGTCTCTCGGGCAAAATCAAACCTGAGGAAATACGGGACGGTGTTTATCAGTCACCAGATCTAACCAGCGCATGCAGACACCTCGTTGACACAGCGAACGAACGCGGCGGCGAAGACAACATAACGGTGATCGTCGCTTCGTTTGATGGAGTGGGACTCGAGGCTGCCGACGAAAGTACGTCGATTACGGGGAGCTTCAGATCGTTAAGCGAAGACTTCCGCCCGCAAGCAGCTAATGATACGCAGCCGCTGGGTTCTATGCCACCGGCGGACCCGAATGCCACGACTGTCATAATGCCTTCACTAGCTTCGATCAAAAAAGCTCCACCTGAGATCAGCGCTTCGGGAATTGCCGGAGATTCCAGTTCTTCGGATGAGAGCGAGAGCAATTCAGCTTCGGCGGATTCCGCTCCGACCGGGAAATATGTGACGGCAGTTGTGAGAAAAAAGGAATCCGAGAAGAGTGGTATTTGGACAAGATGGCTCGTCATCCTTCTGCTGTTCTTGCTTATTCTTTTTGAAATCGGCTATCTCTTGTATAAGCTTGCCCCGCAGAAGTAGTTCTTTAACCAGCACGGAAACATCGAGAGCGGGTGAGGGACTGAGGTCGAGGATCGTGCGGAATAATGTCGCCGACGAACCGCCTTCGTTACCAAAGTGCGTTCACGGATGCAGTTGAAATTGCCTCTCGGGCAGCTCTACAAGCGGCCCTCTGTTTTGAAGTGATTGAATCGCCGCTCCACTACTGCTTGCCGATGAGCCAAGCTGCGCAGTGATGCTGTCGGTTGAATGCGCATCGGAGACAGTAACTCGAACGGCGGCGACTTCAGGATGGTCCTTTGCTCCGGTAAACTTCTGCACAACAACGAAGCTCTGACCCTTGATGATATTTTCCTGGCTTATCGGTTGAGTGATGTTCACGTCGAACGCCTGACCAATCAGGTTTCCCTTGCTGTCCAGAAACTCGAATCGCGCTTGATCGACATCCAGGTCAGAATCGAAGACGCCGAACGTCACCGTGAATTCATCGCCCGACTTCGTAAACGAAGCAAGCTTGGCGGCGCGCGCGTTGTCAGGATTGATTATTTGTACGTCGCCCGAGACGTGCGCGACTAGACCGATGTTTATCGGTTGTGCTCCGGCTGTGAAAGTGACCCTCGACGTTATAACGTCCGGGAGGACTTGTGAAGCGGACAGCCCGGTCGTCTTCGCAGCAAAGTTGGGAATGCCTGGTTTGAATAGCACGCGGAAGGTGCGCTTCTGGCCGGATTCGATGCTGAGACAAGATTCGATGGGGCAAAAAGATGGTAAAGAGATCTGAGTCTCCGAACCGTCAGGATTGATGACTCGAACAACAAAAGTGCCACTGTCATCCAAGATAGTAATCTTGCCGCTCGTAACATCGCTCCCAGTTCGCAGAATCGAGGGGAAGTTCAGATTGAGTGTTGCGCATCCGTTGTTTTGAATGCTGAATATCCGATCGCACGTACAGCCCTTCGGCGGCTTCTTTGTCTTTCTTTGAGCGGTAGCAGGTCCAAGATCGAGAACGGAGCCACCCCCTTCAAGAGCTACCGACACCGATACTGGAGCATTGACAGTTATAAAGAAAGAGCAAGTGGCTCTCAGACCTTTGGCGTCGCTCGCCGAGCAGTTAACTGCTGTATCGCCGACTGGAAATGTTGAGCCCGATGGCGGATAACAATTGATGATCAGATTCAAACCAGGAAGGTTAGCAACTGGAGGAGGATAGCTGACAACGGCCGCACACTTGCCGCTATCAATGTTCTGAAAAATGTGTGAAGGGCACGCAAGCGCTGGGGGTGACGTCGAAACTACCGTGCTTGTCATCGCAATGTTGTCCAGAGGATTTACATCCACGACACTAGATGAAATCGTAGCGGTGTTGCTGATGACCGTTCCGCTGACGACCGATTGATTAACTCGGGTCACGAGTGTAATCGCTGCAGATGTCCCTGGGAGCAGCGCGCTGAAACCTATGAGCCGCAGATTTCCCGATCCTAAACAAGCTCCGCCGCCCTGGCTCGAGCACGAAACGAATGAAACTGTCTGAGGGAGATTGTCTGTCACCGTCACATTGCTGGCCGTGACCGCCCCTTTATTTATCGCCGTGATCGAATAGGTCAGCGTATCACCCGGCGCGACCGGATTCGGCGACCCCGAGATAGACACTGCTAAATCCACCCCGGACGCAGTCGTGCAAGCCGAAAACTCTGAGGTGTTGCCTGAAGCGTCAGTAGCCGTAGCCGTAACCGGCGGCGCGAAGGTCCCGCCAGCCGTGAAGCTAATGTTGACGACTCCGCTGGCATCTGTTGTCACTACGGTCGCACCGATAAATTGCTGTCCTTCGCCGAACCCTGAAGCATTGCAATTAGTGTTCGAGAAGAACTGCACGGTGAAGGTTGAGTTTGGCGTGCTGTTGAGCGAGCCTTGAATGACGGTGCTTCCGAACGAACTGTCGACTGAAGTCAACACTGGAAAGTTTTGAAGGTTATTTGCTCCGACATCGCCGTCGCCGGCATCGTTTGGAGTCACACCGTCATCACCCAGGTCGATTCCCAGAATCCCGTTTGAAAAAATCGAATTCGAGACAATCGAATTGCCAATGCCTGCTTCGGCGGCCACTCCATCGCGGCCGTTGAAAGCGATGACGTTGCCCGCCCCCGCGGCAATTCCACCGATTGTGTTGTTAGCGGCGTTTCCTAGAGTCACTCCGTTGTTGGTGTTGCCCAATGGCGTAGCTCCATCGGCTGCGGTGCCAATGAAGTTGCCCTGTACTGTCGTGTTGGAAACATTGGTAGGCGCCGCGGTGTTGTTCAATCTGATTCCATGGCTCGCGTTTCCGGAGAACACATTTCGACTGGCCGCGCTTGTTCCACCAATCACGGTCGTGCTTGGAGCGCCGGTGCCGAAATCAATCAGAAGCATCCCCGATCCGGAATTTGGAATTGCCGCGCTCCCGCTTGCGTTTGTGCCGACGAAGTTGCCCTGAACGGTATTGGTCGTCGAAGCCCCGCCTTGTATTCGAAGACCTTCGAATCCCGGGCCTGCTTTTCCATTCCCGGACAGGACGTTGCCTAGCCCTCCACCACCGCCGATCAGGTTAGCAGGCGCATTGTTGATTACGACGCCGACGAACAGGTTTCCAAGAGCCGCAGTTCCAGAGGCGTTCACGCCGACGAAGTTCCCTTGCACTCGAGTATTTGTCGAACCACCGCCCAAGATCTCAATTCCGTTGAAGTTTCCACCTGAGATTACATTTCCCTGAACTGCGACTCCGCCGATTGAATTGCTCCCCGAGTCTTGAACGAGAACACCATCTCCGCTGTTGGGGATGCCGGCATCCCCCGCTGAGTTGGTTCCGATAAAGTTACCGGCGATGTTGTTGAATGAAGCACCGCCATCGATGCGAACGCCTGATCCGTTATTTTTGTTGCCCGAGATCACGTTGCCGAGCGACACACCACCGATCGTATTGCTGTTAGCTCCGCCGATGTGCACGCCGTCATTGCCGTTCCCAATACCAATTGATCCGCCGGCGTTTATGCCGATGAAATTGTTTTGAACGAGAGTGCCTTGCGCGCCCCCGCCAATGTTGACACCGTCATCACCGTTGCCTGAGATAACATTGCGCGCTTTCGAGCCTCCGATGATATTGTTCGAAGCAAGATTAGCGATGACTACGCCATCCGTGCTGTTAGCGACGGGCAAGCTTCCGACAGCATTAGTGCCAATCAAGTTTCCCTGCACACGGTTGTTACCGGCGGCTAGGCTTACGCCCCAAAGAGTATTGCCCGAGATTACATTTCCCAATCCGGTTGCGAGCCCGCCAATAGTATTATCCGTCGACGTCACGGTGACCCCACCCTGCGCGTTCGGGAGAGATCCGTCGCCTGCCATGTTGGTCCCAATGAAGTTGCCTTGAACGAGATTTCCGCCGGCGTTATCCAATGCGATTCCGCTGTTGGTGAATTGATTTATGACCAATCCACGGACAGTCGTGCTACCGGCAATGATGTCCAACCCATTAACGCCTGCTCCCGCGCCTGCTCCGTTCAACTCCACAATTGGTGAACCGGTAAAGCCAGATTGTGTGGTGGCATCGATCGTAACAGAATCGCTGATAGTTGGAAGCGTGTCAGACAGGTTAATTGTTACCGGTCCGCCTGGCGGAATCTGGAAGATTATTAGATCAGGGCCTGGATTCGCGTTGGCGTTAGTTATGGCATCGCGCAATGACCCCGAACCCAGAGTGTCGGCCGAGGTTATCACCGTGAACGTCATCATCGATTGCGGAGTTACCACCGAAGGCGCGCTCCTGCCTTTTTTGAGCACGACCAGATCGTTGAAGGCGCTCCGATTCAATTGAATCGGAAGGACTGCCGCCGGTTCATCATCCATGTCGAGCGAAGCAAGAGTACTCGGCAATGACGCGGAGGTATCTTGCTTCGTTTGAGTGTCGCGCGCGACTACATGAAGTCTGCGGACGTACGGATCGATCAGCACCAGGCTATCGGTAGCAGTGCTGGCTGTGCGAGTCCGAACAAGCTGGGTCGCAGGCGATCTCGTGACCATTAAGTCTCGCCAAAGTTCAATGCGCGCGCTGAACTTGTTGTTGTTGAGAGTAGTTGGCGGCTCACTCAACAAATGAAGCGCGCCGTCTTCTGAAAGAAGAGCGATGCTCGTATGGTGAACATCCGAAAAATGACCGATCGCGAGCGAGCGAGCGGTATAATCGAGCGGCCTTGTCGTTATCGCCGCGCCGGGCATCGGCTGCACCTCGGGACTTGCTTCCAGGGTTCGATCACGGCCGTACACGATCACCAATTCACGGCCCGCCGCGATCGCCAAATCAGCAATGTGATCGTCGCGCAAAGAACCTAGCGCGAGCGCGGTCGCCGGAGCCTGCAAAGGAACAACTTCGCGTTGAGCGTTAACTGCTCCGAGACCGCCTTGAAAGATCAATACCTGTGAACCTGATTGGGAAACGATGCTCACCGCAATATCAATTAGACCGTCGACTCGATTCATCTCGCCGGTTGTGAGCGCAGTGATAACTCCGGGCAAATCGATCGGCCGTGCCGGTCCGAGATTCCCTTTGCCATCACCCGGCAAAACATGGAGCCGCGAGCTTCCGCGAGCGCAGATCAGCAAGTCAGCGTGTCCGTCGGCGTTGAAATCACCCGCAGCAACAAAGTCACCTTGCTGGGGAAGTTCAAAAACACGAGCCGGCGAAAGCAACGGCGAGCTGGTGAATGTGCCTGCCGCTTTGTGACGTTGAGCTTCGGAGGAGTTCGGGGAAATCGAATCGCCATTGCCTCGATGCAAGGTAGCAATCCCACCATTCGGGCCGGCGTACGAGCTGATCACGTCCGGCACTCCATCCTCGTCGAAGTCTGCTGAGGTCAACGCGAGAGGCTCGGCAAGATTGTTTTGTATCGCGTTGACCGCATCGTCGGAACCAACGTACTGGACGACCGCCTCCCGGCCGTCGCTCAGATTGACGATCGGATTGCCGCGGTTGGCTGCATGAATTGTGATTCGATCGCTGAGGCTAGCCGGTTGAGGTGTGACCGGCTTTGATGTAGTCTCATTGGCCGAAGACGTTAGCTTGAGCAAGAGCAAACAAGAAAGAAAAAGTAAGAAGAGTCCGAATAAAAAACTCGAAAAAGCGCGCTTTATTAGCATGAGCTGACTCCCGGAACTTTGATGGAGCATTTGTTGCTCAGATCATGGCGAGCAAAATATATGCGCAGACCTATAATAAGTAAAGTAACCGTCCGAAGATGCACTTCAAGCGGGAGTTGATAATTCACGAGGATTCAAACAAGGCAAGGTTGGTTGCGTCGACCGCTCTGCTAAAGCCGCAGTGGTGGTATAGTTTTTTGCGTGACACTGAACAGGAGGCGATGCGGTGAGAGTACGACTTCTGCCGAGTAGCGCCGGGCGCCGCTCCCAGTTTCAGTGCCTAACCTCTTTCATTGTAGAGGACCGGCTCGCGATCGACGGCGGCAGTATCGGATTCGCCTTCACGCCCGATGAGATTGGCACGATTAATCACATCATAATCACACACGTGCACAGCGATCACACAGCTTCGCTGCCGATCTATGTTGCGGAAGCATTTCCACGTCTTGAACAACCGATTGTTGTTTACGGCACCGTAGAGGTGCTGTCGGGCTTGAGGGAGTTTGTGTTCAACGACTACATCTGGCCCAACTTTGAAAAGCTTCAGTTAACCAATGGAGGCGGGCCGGCGCTCGAGTTTCGCGAAATAACGCCGCGCTCTACCGAAATGATCGCCGGCCTGCAAGTAACGCCAATCCCAGTCAATCACATTGTTCCAACCGTCGGGTTGTTTGTCCGCCACGATAGCGCGACGATTTTGTTTACGTCTGATACGTACACCACCGATGAAATCTGGGAAGTTGCTCGTGAAACCGGAAACCTAAAAGCTGTATTCATCGACGTGTCGTACCCCAACGAGTTGGGCGAGCTGGCTGCTTCTTCCAAGCATCTGACACCCGAGCTCCTTGCGAAGGAGCTCGAAAAACTGCAATCCGACGCCGAGGTCTACGCGATTCACATAAAGCCCAGGAACCGCGAAAATGTGGTACGGCAACTGGAGAGCCTGAGTGATCCGCGAGTGTCGATTGGAGAAATCGACAAAGTGTACGAATGGTAAATAAGCAAGCAATACCCTATGGCTGCAACACTCTTAGTTAAAAACGTGGAAACCGGGCGCTCGTTCGAGTTTGAGGTTACGCGCGACGAAACCCATATCGGGCGGGCAGCGGACAGCAATGACGTGGTGCTCGAGGACGGACAGGTCTCGCGCCGCCATGCATTGATCAAACGAACGGGTCAGGAATTTGCGCTCATCGATTTGAACAGCGCAAATGGAACCTTCATCAGCGGGCAGCGCATTAGAGAGCATTTGTTGAAGAACGGCGATTCATTTGGGATAAGCAGATTTACAATCGAATTCAAGAACACGTCCGCCGCCCCGGCGATCAAGTACGAGAACCAGCAAATCGGCAACACAGTGTTGATGCGAGCTCCGTCGGAAATCGGCGCCATCATTCCTCAGATGGATAAATCGGCGATGCCGCCAAGCGGCGCGTCTCAGAAGTCGGTGATGGATTACGTCGAGGTGTTGCGCAAGAAGGCGGAGACGCTTGCGCGCATCTACGAGCTGAATCAGATGCTTGGCTCTGACTTTTCCAAGGAAGACATCTTCAAGAAAGTCAGCGAGATGGTGTTTCGGCTCACACCCGCCGACCGCTTTCTTGTGTTGCTGAAAGAGACCGGCGAATTGGCTACCGTGGCCGCCGAATTTCGCAATCCGGCGAAGGCACAATCGAGTAAGGAAATCACCATCAGCAAGACCGTCGTCGATCGAGTAATGGCCGAGCGAGTTTCGCTCTTGTCTTTCGATACGCAATCGGACGAGCGGTTTCTGCAAGCCAAGTCGATTGTAATGCAGAATATCTCTTCGGTTATGTGCGCGCCGTTGCTGAGCAAGAACGACGTGTTGGGCGTAATCTATGTTGACTGCCGCGAGACGATGAAGCTCCTGCGAGAAGATGATCTCGATCTGTTAAATGCCGTCGCGGCGGAAACTTCGATAGCGGTCGACAACGCGCTCACTCACAAACGCCTGCTTCGCGAAGAGCTGGCGCGCGCGAAGTATCGCCGGTTTATGCCTCCGCATGTCGTGGATGAGATTCTTGCGAGCCCCGATACGCTCAGCCTCGGTGGGACTAACAGCTTCATCACGGCGTTGTTCTCCGATATTCGCGGTTTTACTTCGATGTCCGAGCGATTGACACCGCAGGACGTGGTGCAAATTCTCAACGAGTACTTCGCGGACATGACTCCAATTGTCTTCGAGCATCAGGGTCTGCTCGACAAGTTCATGGGCGACGGATTGATGGCGCTGTTCGGAGTTCCTTATGCGGGCGAGGACGCGGCTTCGAACGCCGTAATCGCTGCGATCGAAATGCAACGTCGAATGGTCAGAGTCAACGAGGACCTCACGGCGCTTGGCCTATCCGAGATTGCCATCGGAATCGGCATCAACACTGGAACCGCTACGGTGGGTTACATCGGTTCAAGAGATCGCACTGACTACACGGCAATTGGAGACACTGTGAACCTGGCTGCGAGGCTCGAGAAGCAGGCCGGCGCCGGACAAATAATAATCAGCCGCTTCACGTTCGAAGCATTGAATCAGGAGTTCCCGGTCAGGCCCTGCGATCAAATCAGAGTAAAAGGCAAAGCGGAGCCGGTTCAAATTTACGAAGTATTGTGGAAGGAAACAGGGGAAGTAGCCGTTTAGTTCAGACCAAAGAATCGCTGAATCCGACGTAGGATCGCGTGTCTCTGAACAGTCTTCTCTTCTTCCGGCATCGAGCGGGCGTACTCATCAAGCCTGGTCTGCCGCTCCGAAATCTTGTGACTCAACGCCTCAGCTAAGTCGGCGTTATTCTCGAGAAGCTCCTTAAGAACGTCCTTCTTGATTTCAAGAGTTCCAACTTCGTCGGCCGCGATTACGTCGGCGTTGCGCGGCTCTCCGGTCAACAACGCCATTTCTCCGAAGAAGTTACCCGGCCCAAGCTCGGCGACTTGCTGCGCGTTGCCGTCAGTTCCACGCAATCGCACTTCGACTTTTCCTCTGCAGACTATGAACATTGAGTCACCAGCATCGCCGCTACGCAATATCAACTCGCCGGGCGCGTAGACCGCTTTGATGGCGGAACTCGCCACCGCTTCTTTCTCTCGGGCGGAGAGCGGCTCGAAGATCTCGACCGTCTCGATGAGCTTATCGTAGTCTGCGGTCTCGTGCGCTACTCGAGCCTGCTGCTCTTCGAGCAAAATATGTCGAACAGGGAAGGGAATCTCAACGTCGTTGCGGCGGTAGATATACCAAAGGTGTTGCCTGATCAGCGCATCGACATCGTGGATCAACATGTAATCCTTGACCCAGTAGAGTATCTCGTAAATGACATTCGAATCACCGAAGTCACCGATGCGGACAATCGGAGTCCTCTCGCTGGCTACGTTAGGAATCGATATTGCCGTCTCTCGAAGCAAGGATATGACTTTCTGCGGAGCAATTGAAAATGGCGCGGGCACTCGCAGTATGCGGCGATTCAGGCTGTTGAATTTGTAGACTTCCAGCGCTTCACGAGCGACCCGGCTATTTGGAAAAATGACAGTTGTGTTGTTGTTCGTGCGTATGGTCGTGGTTCGCCAGGTTACTGCTTCGACCCGGCCGGTTATGTCGCCGATGCGAATCGCGTCGAAGATATGGAACGGCTGCTCAACGTGAATCGAAAGCCCAGCAAAGAAGTTTCCAAGAGTATCCTGAAGAGCGAGACCGATGAC
>Ga0075426_10000555_pt1 | contig 25852 bp, 25 predicted proteins | sample SoiMethybrSBSTD5_FD_75304 | JGI IMG/M metagenome (GOLD analysis project Ga0075426, IMG submission 75304) | Bulk soil microbial communities from a Populus tree surrounding site in Tennessee, USA - Soil MetaG P. TD hybrid SBSTD5 | ecosystem: Environmental > Terrestrial > Soil > Tree plantation...
AAGGAGGGGGCGCGTGGGGGAACCATGGGTTCCCCCACGCTAGAGGAATACGCCGTTGGTGGCCGGCGCGGGCCCGACCTCGATGTGGACGTGGTTGCCCGCGTCCGAGGTGAACTTGGCCAGCTCCTGCGTGAGCACCTTCGAGAGGTCGACGACGCTGCCCAGCTTGGTCTTCGCCGCCGAGACGGTCGTCCCGACCACGATCCCCGGCGCGGGTGCGACGTTCGTCAGAGTCACCACGTCGGCCGGCGTCGAGGTCGGCTGGATCTCGATCACGCTGCCGTGGGCGCGGCCGTCGATCACGTACGGCCGGATGCTGGCGATCTTGCCGTCGACCGGCGAGTACACGTCCGTGCCGGCCACCGCTCCGACGTCGACCGAGCCCGTGCTCGGCCCCTGCCCGGCGTCGTCGACGTAGTAGGACGGCCCGCCGCCGCCGTCGGGAGCGCCGGTGAGCATCTTGGCGATCGTGTTCAGGATCCCGGCGTTCTTCTGGGAGCCCAGCGGCACGAGCGGGACGACGTTCTGGGTGCCGACGCCGTGGTAGACGATCGCGGTGATCCGGCGGTGGTTGATCGGCACGTCGAGCACCAGGTTGCCCGGCGCGGTGGCCATGCCGAGCGGCGCCGGAGGCGCGTTTGGAGCCAGCTGGGACGGCGGGACGACGCTCGCGATCGCGGCCGGCGAGTTCGTCGACGAGCCGGAGCGAAGCGCCGTCGCCACGATCGTGACGACGATCAGCAGCACGACGGCGAGCGCAACCCTGCGGCGGGTGCGGCGGCGGTCGGCGCGACGACGCGGATACCGGCGGCGGTGCCTCGAGGTCACGCACGCCAGGGTAGCGGATCCGGCTCCCGTGGCGGGCGCTCAGCCGGAGTCCATGACGCGGCCCGGCGGCGAGGATTGCCCTGGATCCGCGGCTGTTACGATGGCCGCAATGCCTCCCAACGGCCCGGGGAACATCGTGATCCCGCGGTGGATCCAGCTCGTGGGCCTGCCGCTCGTCGTGGTGGGCGCCTGGCTGTTCGTTTCGGCCGTCAACGGGGCGGTGTTCGTGTTCGTAGTCGCCGCCCTGATCGCGATACTCCTGAACCCGATCGTGCGCGCCTTCTGCGCGGTGCGCATCCCGCGCGGCCTCTCCGTGCTTCTCGTCTACGTCTGCTTCGCCGTCGTGATCGGCGGCGTCAGCGTGATCGCCGGGACGGTCATCGCGCGCGAGGTGCAGTCCGTCGCAAACCGGGTGAACGACCAGTTTCGCGAGGACTCCCGCGGCGTCACCCCGGCCGACCGCAAGCTGAAGGACCTCCAGCACTGGATCAACACCTCGAGCCCGGTGAAGGTGAACGTGCTGAAGCCGGGCGAGCGGCTGCTCCACCACGTCGACGTGTCCCATCTGCAGCGCTACTCCGGCCGGGCGGTGTCGGAGGTGCAGTCGCTCCTGATCACCGTCTTCGAGAGCCTCTTCAACCTGGTGCTGGTGATCGTGATCTCGGTCTACATGCTCCTGGACGCGCCGCGGTTATCACGGTTCTTACGCCGGGTCTTCCCGGGCTCCGACCCCGACGACGACCTGGTCACGCGCGTCGAGCGGGCGCTGCTCGCCTACATCCGCGGCCAGACGATGGTGTCGCTCGCCGTCGGGATCTCGGTCTTCATCGGCCTCGAGATCCTCGGCCTGACGGGGATCTTCCCGGCCGGCTCGACCTACGCGCTCGCCTTCGCCGGCTGGGCGGCGGTGGTCGAGATCATCCCCTACCTGGGCCCGTGGCTGGGCGCGCTCGCGCCGGCCGCGGTGGCCGCGACGGAGTCGCTGACGGCCGTGATCGGCGTCGCGGTGCTGTTCCTCTTCATCCACCAGATCGAGGGCCACATCATCGTGCCGAAGCTGATGGGCGGCGCGGTCAAGGTGCACCCGCTGGTCGTGATCTTCGCCCTGCTCGCGGCCGGTGAGCTGTACGGCCTCGCGGGCGTGTTCCTGGCGATGCCGCTCGTCGCCATCGGCCGCGAGATCGCCGCCTTTCTGTTCGAGCGGATCAGCCTCGAGCCGTGGCGGGGCGGCCCGATCCCGGTCGAGGTCGACATCGAGCCGGGGGACGAGCCCGAGCCTGAGCGGCCGCCGCCCGTTTCGGCCCGCGACTAGACGGTATCCGGGCGGTCGTGGTTCGAGGGCGCCAGGTCGGCGGCCTGCTCGAACGCCTCCATCGCCGCCTCGGTGCGGCCGGCATTGCGCAGGAACTTGCCGTACCAGCGGTACGCCCGGCCCAGCTCGCAGTGCCAGCCGTTCTGGCGCTTGAGCGCGTCGATCGCCGCGGCGTAGGCCTTCTCGGCGCGGTCGGCACGGCCGGTCTCGTCGTAGCTCCGGGCCAGGACGAGGTAGCTCTCGCCGAGCTGGCCGGGGACGGACAGGTTGCCGAGGAGCTCGATCGCCTCGCGGGCGAGATCGGCAGCGCCCTCGGGGTCGCCCTGCTGGAGCGCGCGCCGGGCCTCCTCGACCCGCACGAAGCCCTCGTCCATCCCGCTCATGCGGTCGCCGTAGGCCCGCCGGGCCGCGGCCAGCTCGCGGCCGGCCGCGTCGGCCTGGCCGTCGTCGAGCAGGATGTGGGCGTAGAGGAGGTGGGACATGCCCTGGTCCCACTCGTTTCCGGTCTCGTCGGCGACCGCGACCCCCCGGCCGGCGTACTCGACCGCCAGCGGCGTCTGCCCGGTGGCGGCGTAGAGGCGGGCGAGCGCGCGGTAGGCGGTCGCGCGGGTCGCCTTGTCGATCTCCTCGGCGTCCTCGCGCAAGGCGCCGGTGAGGACGGCGGTGGCGTGGCCGTAGTCGCCCGTGTCCGCGTAGGCGTAGCTCAGGAAGACGGTGTAGCCGACCATCTTGGCCGCGTCCGTCTCCGGCCGGTCGCGCATGCGCGCCAGACAGTCCTCCAGGATCTCGATCGAGCGGGGCAGGTTCGTGCCCTCACCGTGGAGCCGGGCCAGCTCGCGGAAGAGCTCGAAGCGCTCCTCCGGATCGGCCTCGCCGCCGGCCCGCTCGAGCGCCTCCTCCAGGAGCTCGATCGCGCGCTCGAAGCGGCCCCGGCGCGACGCGATCAGGCCCAGCCCTTCGAGCGCTCGCGAGCCCGAGTCGCGGTCGTCGAGCGCCTCGGCGGTGCGCAGCGTGCGCAGCAGCAGCTCCTCGGCCTCGTCGAGGCGGTCGAGGGCGACGAGCATCATCGCCTCGGACACCTGCTGACGTGGAACTGCCGCGGGGTCGTCGATGTCCGTCAAGGCAACCGCTCGGCCGAGAGTGGGGCGTCAGGCGACGTCTGCCGCTCGCCCATCCTGCGTGAATCGCAGCTTGGGCGAGTTCCCCTGTCAAGGCGACGCCTTGACAGGGCGGCGGCTGCAACCCGTCGCATCGCGGCGTCCTCGGTAGCTCGCGTGCGGAGCACGCGTCGCTCCCTGTGTCCTTGGGCTGCTCGGGTTTCGCTCGCCGACGACACAAACGACGTCACCTGACGACCCACTAGATGTCGGAGGGCAGCCTGATGTCCACGGTCGGCAGCGGCGCCAGGGCGTCCTGGTTGGACGGCGCCAGGTCGGCCGCGAGCTCGAACGCCTCGAGGGCCGCCTCGGCCCGGCCGAGCCGCTTCAGGAACTTGCCGTAGTGGCGGTAGGCCCGCGCCAGCGCCGGGGCGCTGTCGGGCTGGCGCTGCAGTGCGGCGATCGCCGCGGCGTAGGCCGTGTCGGCCCGCTCCAGCTCGCCCAGCTCGTCCTGCACCCGGGCGAGCACGAGATGGGCCTCGCCGACTCGCCCGTCGGCCGCCGCTCCCTCGAGCACCGCGACCGCCTCCGTCGCGTGCCGGACAGCCTCCTCGCCGTGCCCGGCCTGGAGGGCGTGACGGGCCTCCTCGACGAGCAGGCGGCCCCGCTCGACGGGCTCGGCCGCGGGCCCGAAGACCTCGCGGGCGGCGCGCAGGTGCGTCCCCGCCTCGGCGGTGTCGCCCTGGTCGAGCAGCCGCTGCGCGTAGGTGAGGTGGGCCTCGCCCAGCGCGCGGTTGTCGTCGGCCAGCTCGTAGAGGGCGAGGGCGCGGTCGGAGAAGCGGATCGCCTGGTCGAGCGCGCCGCCGGCGGCGTGGCTGCGCGAGATCGCGTACTGGCTGGCTGCCCGCGAGGCCAGGTCGACGCCCTGGGCGCGGTCCGTCAGCGCCTCCTGGAGCGCGCTCGCCGACCGGGCGAAGGCGCCGGCCTCGGCGTACGCCTCGCTCAGCCAGAGCGAGTAGCGCACGACCTTCGCGTCGTCGGCGATGTCGTCGCGGCCGAGCCGGGCGATGCAGTCCTGGAGCAGCGCGAGCGCCCGGGCGACGTCGCCCGAGCGGCGGTAGATCTCCTGCAGGCGGCCGTAGAGCTGGACCCGCTGAGCGGGGTCGGGCGGTGTGCCCACTTCGAGCGCCTGCTCGAGCAGGCGGCGGGCCTCGCGGTCGTCGCCGCGCTCGGCCGCCAGCACGCCGAGGCCCTCGCAGGCCTCGCTCATGCGCTCGCCGTCCCCGTTCACCTCGGCCTCGCGGAGGACGCCACGCAAGAGCTCCTCGGACTCCTCGAGCCGGCCCATGCGGCCGAGCACCATCGCGTCGAGCAGCTCGAGCGAGCGCGGCCGCTGCTGCGGCGCGGTCTCGCCGGTGAGCTCCTCCGTGCTGACGCCGAGCCGGCGGGCGATCTCCATGAGCACGCGCGGGCTGGGACGGCGGTCGCCGGCCTCGATCCTGGCCAGATAGCTGTACGAGCAGCCCTCGAACGAGAGGTCGCGCTGGGTCATCCCGCGTTTGCGGCGCAGGTGGCGGACGCGGGCGCCGAGCTTGCGCAGCGCTTCGTTGGAGTACTCGCCCTCGTGGAGCTGCGAGACGTCCATGTCTTGACCTTCGCCAGACTCCAGCCAGTCCATTCTTGGCAATCCTACTGCACCTGGCCGGGTGCGGCAAGAACGAAGCGGGTGGGATCGGTGGCCCACTACACTCATCGCATGCCGTTTCCCACCACGCGCCTGCGCCGGCTGAGGCGGACTTCCAGCATCCGGCAGATGGTGCGCGAGACGCGCCTGACGCCGTCCGATCTGATCCAGCCGCTCTTCGTCCGCCACGGCGGCGGCGACTCGACGCCGATCGAGTCGATGCCCGGCCAGAGCCACCACGGCATCGACGGGCTCGTCGAGACGGCGGTCGAGGTGCACGCCGCGGGCATCCCGGCGGTGCTGATCTTCGGCCTCCCGGCCCGCAAGGACGAGGCCGGCAGCGAGGCCTACGACCCGGAGGGGATCGTCCAGCTCGGCGTCCGTGCCATCAAGGCGGAGGTGCCCGAGCTCACGGTCATCACCGACGTGTGCCTGTGCCAGTACACCTCGCACGGCCACTGCGGCGTCCTGCGCGACGGGATCGTCGAGAACGACATCAGCCTCGAGCTCCTGGCCGACACCGCCGTCTCCCACGCCGCCGCGGGCGCCGACATGGTCGCGCCCTCCGACATGATGGACGGCCGCGTGGGCGCGATCCGCTCGTCGCTCGACAACGAGGGGCTCACCGACACCGCCATCATGGCCTACAGCGCCAAGTTCGCGTCGGCCTTCTACGGACCGTTCCGCGACGCCGCCCACTCCGCGCCCTCCGAGGGCGACCGCAAGGGCTACCAGATGGATCCGGGCAACGGCAACGAGGCCGTCCGCGAGGCGCTGCTCGACATCGACGAAGGCGCCGATGTCGTCATGGTGAAGCCGGCGCTGCCCTACCTCGACGTCCTGCAGCGGCTGCGGTCGGAGACGCTCGTGCCGCTCGCGGCCTACCAGGTGAGCGGCGAGTACGCCATGCTCGAAGCCGCCGCCGCCCGCGGCCTCGTCGACCGCCGGGCCGCCGCCCTCGAGGCGCTCACGGGCATCCGCCGAGCCGGCGCCGACCTCGTGATCACGTACTACGCCGCCGAGGCGGCGAGGTGGCTGTCCTAACCGAGACGCAGTCGGCGCGGCTCTTCGATGAGGCCCGCCGGTTGATGCCCGGCGGTGTCTCGAGCCCCGTCCGGGCGATGCGCTCCGTCGGCCGCGACCACCCCCTGTTCCTCGCCCGCGGCGCCGGCGGGGAGGTGTGGGACGCCGACGGCAACAGCTACGTCGACTGGGTGCAGTCGTGGGGGCCGCTGATCGCCGGCCATGCCCACCCCGACGTGGTCGCCGCCGTCACTGCGACCGCCGAGAAGGGCACGTCGTTCGGGGCGCCGACCGAGGTCGAGGTCGAGCTGGCCCGCGAGGTGTGCGCGGCGGTGCCCTCGCTGGAGCAGGTGCGGTTCGTCTCGTCGGGCACGGAGGCCGTCATGAGCGCGCTGCGGCTGGCGCGGGCACACACCGGCCGGACGAAGATCGTCAAGTTCGCCGGCGGCTACCACGGGCACGCCGACGCGCTGCTGGCTCAGGCCGGATCGGGCCTGGCGACGCTCGGGATCCCCTCGAGCCCCGGCGTCCCGGCGGCCGTGGCGGCCGACACGCTCGTGTGCGAGTACAACGACCTGGACGGCGTGCGGGCGGTCGCCCAGCGCCACGGCGACGACCTGGCGGCGATCATCGTCGAGCCGGTCGCGGGCAACATGGGCGTCGTGCCGCCCCGGCCGGGCTTCCTCGAGGGCCTGCGCACGGTCTGCAACGGCACGGGCGCGCTGCTCGTGATGGACGAGGTGATCACCGGCTTCCGGGTCGGCTACGGCGGGGGCCAGGAGCGGCTCGCCGTCCGGGCCGACCTGACCTGCCTCGGCAAGATCGTCGGGGGCGGTCTGCCGGCCGCGGCCTTCGGCGGGAGCTCGGCGATCATGAAACGGTTGGCGCCGGAGGGCGACGTCTACCAGGCGGGCACGCTCTCCGGGAACCCGCTGGCCATGGCCGCCGGCCTGGCGACGCTCGCGCTGCTGCGCGAGCCCGGCGCCTACGACCGGCTCGAGCAGACGTCCGCGGCGCTCGCGACGGGCCTGGGCGCGCCCGGGGTGACCGTGAACCGGGTCGGCGCGATGCTGACCGCGTTCTTCCATCCCGGCCCTGTGAGCTCGTTCGCCGATGCGGCCGCCAGCGACACGGGCCGCTTCGCCCGCTTCCACGCCCACATGCTCGCGCACGGCATCTACCTCGCCCCGTCGCAGTTCGAGGCGCTCATGCCCTCGCTTGCCCACACGCCCGAGCAGGTCGAGCGCACCGCGGCGGCTGCGGCGGAGTTCGCCGGGTGAGCGTGCTTCGGGAGGTGGCCGACCGGGCCGCCGCCGAGAGCCCGCTCTGGGCGGGCGCGCTCCTGCCCGCGGCGAAGGCCGGGCAGCCGCGCTTCGCCGGCCGCTGCCCCGACCGCCACCTGCTCGGCGTCGAGATGATCTACGAGGGCTACCTGCTGCACTACGGCCGGTCGCGGCTCTTCTCCCAGGCCGACGCCGATCTCGCCCTGCTCACCGGCGACTACCTGTATGCGGCCGGCCTGCGCGAGATCTGCGCGACCGGCGACCTGGGGGCCGTCGGCGCGCTGGCGGCGCTGATCTCGAGCTGCGCGCGAAACCAGGGCGACGGCAGGGGCGCCGACGACGCTGCGCTCTGGGACGAGACGGTTCGCTCGTTGCGGTGACGACGGCGGTCGAGATGGAGCAATGTTGGGGACAGTCCCCGCCCGTGGGGACTGTCCCCGGGTCTTCGGCCTGCGACCGCGCCGCGGCTGGCTACGGCGTCCAGCGGTCGCCGACGGGCGTGACGACCAGCTCGTGCGTCCAGGCGCTTCGGCCCTGCTCGTGCAGGTACTGGATCGCCCTGGCCAGCTCGACCGGGTCGATGCGCTCGCCGCCGGCGTCGTCGCCGGGCGTCCCGAAGGAGCCGTCGCACACGAGCAGCACGGCGTGGACGCCGTTCGGCTTGAGCTCGTTCGCGGCCGCCTGGCTGAGCGCCCGGGTCGCGGCGGCGCCGGCCGCCCACGGCGCCCGGCCGGGCAGGGCGCGGCGGGCCGATCCGCCCGTCACCTGCACGAGCGTGCCGCCGCCGTTCTCGACGAGCGCGCCGCCGCACAGCCGGTAGAAGGCGAAGACCTCGGGCAGGAGCTGTTCCAGGTACGGGGCCATCGCGTCGTCGTCGGTCGTCGTCAGGTCGCCGCCGCCGAAGCGGCCCTTGGGCGACATGGCGTTCACGGCCAGGTCGAACGGCGCGGCGTTCGCGACGACCTCGCGCATGCGGGAGGCGTCCGTCAGATCGGAGACGACCCCCGTGCCCGGAAAGGCACCGGCGGTCTCCTGCGAGCGGGCGACGCCGACGGCGTCCCAGCCCTGCGGGATCAGGTGCTCGGCGATTGTGCGGCCGAGGCCGCGGGCGCCGAAGACGAGCAGCTTGGGCATGGGCCGAGTCTATCGGGTCACGTGCCGCGGGCGAGGCGCGTGACGAGCACCATCGCCGCCCCGGCCGCGACCAGGCCGGCCCCGGTCAGGACGATGCCGCCGGCGGCCGCGTGCGAGACGAGCAGGAGCGCCGATCCGACGACGGCGCCGGCGGCGGCGAGCAGGAGGATGGAGGCCGCCCGCCGCGGCACGATGCCACGGTCGACCGCCGCCGGCCGGGCCAGCTCGACCGCCCACTGGCCCACCTCGGCGGCGATCACGAGCCCGGCAGCAACGAACGGCGCGGCCTGGTCGGTCGGGCCGCCGGCGAGCGCCAGGGCTGTCGCGTAGGCGGCCGCGGCGAGGGCGACCGACCACACCACGCCGGCCTCCCACCTGGCCAGCACCACGCCGGCGAGGGCGACGCTGGCGGCGGCGGCCGCGACGATCACGCCCGTCCGCGCGTTCCCGGCGGCGACGGTCGCGGTGTGCCCCGCAACCGCCGCCGAGGCCAGCCAGGCCACGGCAAGCGCCGCTAGGTGCGCACGGTTCGGGCGTATCGCCGCACCTCCCTGATCTGGGCCAGCACCTCGTCAACGCTGCGGTCGCTGCCCCACTCCACCACCGGCACCCCCATCGCCCGGTACTGCGACCCGAGCTGTTCGCGCTGGAGCTTCCACACCCGCCAGGCCAGGTCGCCCAGATCCCCCGGCGGCCTGCTCACGAACGGCAGCGGCGAGACGTCGATGACCGCCAGGTCGACGCCGCGGGCGCGCAGGTCGACGAGCGCGGTTCGCATGCGCGCGTCGCTGAGCGGCGAGAGCGCGAGCACGAGCGCGTTGGGTGGCAGCGTCCGCCCCGGGATCACCGCCACGTCGCGCCAGGCGTAGCTCGCGACCACCTGGGTGTCGATCAGCGAGTCGAGGATGCGGTAGGTCTGGGTCATGCCGGTCGAGGGCAGCACCCAGCGCAGGACGCCGCCGAAGCCCACGATTCCGACCCGGTCGCGCGTCTGCAGGTAGGCCCGCGCCAGCGCCGCCGCGGCCCGCACCGTGAGGTCGATGGTGCCGCCGGTGCCGTCAGCCGTGTCCGTGAAGGCGTCGAGGAAGAGCACCACGTCGGCGTTGCGCTCCGGGTGGTACTCGTTCACGTGGAGCCGGTTGCGGCGCGCGCTCACCCGCCAGTTGACCTGGCGCAGGCGGTCGCCGGGGACGTGCGGGCGCAGGTCGGCGAACTCGAGACCCTCGCCGCGGATGCGGGTGACGTAATTGCCGGCGCCGGCGTGCGTCGCCGCCGGCCGCGGCAGGGCCCGCACCTCCTCGGGTCGCGGGTAGACGCGCACGCGCACGTCCGCGGGGACGGTCTGCTCGAAGGCGATCAGCCCGAGCGGGCCGGGCGCGAGCAGCACGAGGCCCCCGGCCAGGTACCCGCCCCAGCGGTCGCACACGACGTCGAACGCCACGTCGGCCGGCTCCCCCGCATCGAGCCGCAGCACCCGCGCCGGCATCGGCACGCGCAAGCCGGCCGGCGCGTGCGTCTCGACCGTGAACCGGCCGAGCGGGGCGGCCGACGTGAGCGTCGCCGAAAGCGCGATCTCGTCGCCCTCGATCGCGCGCACCTCGTCGGCGCCGGTCTCGATCGCGACCGACGGCGGCACCGTCGCCGCCAGGCCGACCGCGAGCAGTAGCCCGAACGGCGCGGCCAGCGCGACCAGCTCGGGCCGCTGCAGCGCGATCGCGCCCCAGACGAGGGCCGCCAGGAGGAGCGCGTAGCCGCGGAGCTTCGCGGCCGGGACGGAGGTCACGGCGCCGGCGTCGAGGCGGGCTTCGCGGCCGGCGTCGGCACCGCCTCGAGCACCTCGCGGACGATGTCGTCGCCCGAGATCCGCCGCACCCACAGCTCGGGCCGCAGGGTCAGGCGGTGGCCCAGCGCCGGGACGGCGATCGCCTTCACGTCGTCGGGCGAGACGAAGTCGCGCCCGTCGAGCACGGCCCGGCAGCGGGCGAGCTTGAGCAGCGCGAGCGTGCCGCGCGGGCTGGCGCCGACCTGCACCTGGCCGTGGCTGCGGGTGGCCGTGACCAGGTCGACCATGTAGAGGCCGACGCTGCGGTCGACGTGCACGGTCTCGACCGTCCGCTGCATGCCGATCAGCTCGGCGCGGGTGCAGACCGGCTCGAGGGTGATCTCGTCGGCGCGCCGCTGCATGCGCCGGTCGAGCACCTCCCACTCGTCTTCGCGGCCCGGGTAGCCGATCGCGATCCGCATGAGGAAGCGGTCGAGCTGGGCCTCCGGGAGCGGGTAGGTGCCCTCGTACTCGATCGGGTTCTGGGTGGCGACGACGAGGAACGGCGACTCCAGCGGCCGCGTCTCGCCCTCGATCGTCACCTGCCGCTCGGCCATCGCCTCGAGCAGCGCCGACTGCGTCTTCGGTGGGGCGCGGTTGATCTCGTCGGCCAGGAGCAGGTTCGTGAACACCGGCCCCGGCCGGAACTCGAACGTCGCGTCGGACTGGCGGTAGATCGACGAGCCGGTGACGTCGGACGGCATCAGGTCGGGCGTGAACTGCACCCGCGCGAACCCGATGTCGAGCACCTGCGCGAACGACCGCGCGACGAGCGTCTTCGCCAGCCCCGGGAAGTCCTCGAGCAGCACGTGACCGTCCGCCAGGATGCCCATCAGCACCATCTCGAGCGGCTCGCGCTTGCCGATCACGGCCTGCTCCATCTGCGTCAGGACCGCCTGGCAGCGGGCGGCGGTGTCCTCGATGCCCGGTGGCGCGCTCACTCCGGCGCTCCGATCCGCTCGAGCGACTCGACCACGCGCCGCAGCTGGGCGGGCGCGATGCCGCGCCCGCGGCGGTCGGACGGCCGCGGCCGGTCGGGGCGCACGAGCTCCCATACGTCGGGGCCGACGGCGGCCGCCGCGACGTCCGGGTCGCCGTCGAGCCGCACGCCGGTGTGGTCGGCGAGACGCTGGCGGGCGAGGCCCGCGACCAGCGGCCGCAGGCGCACGTGGGCGTCCTCGGCGCTCGAGACCGACAGGTTCAGCAGGCGGTCGACCGCCGCCAGGTCGGGCGCCGAGCGCGACACGCGTTCGCGGCGGCGCCACAGCGGCCGCCGCGGAGCCCGCGCCCGCCCGCGGGGCGTTCGCGCCCGCCCAGCCGGCCGCGGCACGAGCATGAGCAGCGCGACGGCGCCCACGGCCAGGAGGACGCCCTGTGCCGGCGTCACTCGCCGGCCCCCGGATCGCCTTCGAGCTCCTCGACGGCGTCGATCGCCCGCTGCCGCATCTCCGCGTCGACCGGCCGGTCGCTGAAGCGGCCGCGCTGGAAGAGCGCCGTCAGCCGGTGCACCGCCGCCACGCGATGATGCCCGTGAAGCGTGACGCGGCCGAGGTACTCCATCGGCGCCTCGTGGGCGCCGCGCGCCACCCCGTCGCGGGCCATCAGCCGCTCCATCGCCGCGTACGCGGCGATCACCGCCCGGCGCGGGTCGCGCACGCGCCGCAGCCGAGCCACCTCGGATTCGGCCGGCTCCTCGGCGAAGGCCGGAAGCGGCGCGGGCTCGCGCGAGCCGGGCGACGCGCGGTAGCGTAGGTAGAGGAACGCAGCCGCGGCGATCAGCACGACCCAGATCACGACGATTGCCGTCCAGTCGTTCCCGGTCACCGCCGGGTGGGCCGACCCCGGCCGGCCGAGCGTCCCCGACCCGCCTCGTCCCGCGGAGCCGCTGCCGAAGGGGTTCACGAGGTGGTGCCCGGACCGCAGCCACAGCGCGAGGCCGATGACGATGAGCAGGAACCCCGCCGCCGTCTTGCGCCGGCGCTGCTTCAGCTTCTTGAGCCCATCGGCGTCGCGCTCGCGCAGCCGGTGCACCTGGGCGTAGACGAAGAAGGCCCCGCCCAGCACGGCCAGGATCGGGGCCAGCACGACGATCGCGACGACCAGCACGTGGTGGCCGGCGCTCGAGGCGGCCCCGCTGCCCGGAGGCGCGAGCGAGCCGTGGCCGTCGCCGTTCGACCCCAGCGCGGCGACTGCCAGGAGCACGGCCATGGCCGCCGCTGCAGCCGCGGCCCGCAACTGCATGCGCGGAGCGCCGGATTGGGGTGGAGGGCGCATCGTTGAACGTTGGGACGCTACCAGCCGCCGTGCGGTTAGACTCGCGCGGCCATGGCCTTCGACGACCTGCGCGACTGGATCGACCATCTGCGCCGGGAGGGCGAGCTGGTCGAGGTCACTGCCGAGGTCGATCCGCACCTCGAGATCGCCGAGATCACCGACCGGGTGACGAAGGCGGGCGGGCCGGCCCTGCTCTTCACGAACGTGCGCGGCTCGCGCATGCCGCTCCTGATCAACCAGTTCGGGACCGAGCGGCGGATGTGCATGGCGTTCGGGGTCGAGCACCTGGACGAGCTGGGCCGGCGGGTCACCGACGTGCTCGAGATGCAGCCGCCGGAGGGCCTCGTCGACAAGGTGCGGGCCCTGCAGCGGCTGAAGTCGCTGGCCGACTCTCGCCCCAAGTCGGTGTCACGGGGGCCGTGCCAGGAGGTCGTCCTCGAACCGCCCAGCCTGGAGTCGCTGCCGGTGATGACCTGCTGGCCGGGCGACGGCGGGCCGTTCATCACGCTGCCGGCCGTGATCACCAGGGATCCCCGCTCCGGCACGCGCAACGTCGGCATGTACCGGGTGCAGGTGTTCGACGCCACGACGACGGCGATGCACTGGCAGATCCACAAGGACGCCGCCGCCGACTGGCGCGGAATGGGCGAGCGCATGGACGTGGCCATCGTCCTCGGCGTCGACCCGATCACCGCCTACACCGCCTCGGCGCCGCTGCCGAAGCACATCGACGAGCTGATGCTGGCCGGGTTCCTGCGCGGGGCGCCGGTCGAGCTCGTGCACTGCAAGACGGTCGACCTCGAGGTGCCCGCCCGGGCCGAGATCGTGATCGAGGGCTATATCGCCAAGGGGGAGCTCCGCGAGGAGGGCCCCTTCGGCGACCACACGGGCTACTACACGCCACGCGAGCCCTTCCCGGTCGTCCACGTGACGGCGGTCACCACCCGCCGCGACCCGATCTACCCGTCGATCATCGTCGGCGTCCCGCCGCAGGAGGACGCGTGGCTGGGCAAGGTCACCGAGCGGCTGTTCCTGCCGGCGGTGCGGATGACGATGCCCGAGGTCGTCGACTACGACCTGCCGGTCGAGGGCGCCTTCCACAACCTCTGCATCGTGGCCATCCGCAAGGCCTACCCCGGCCATGCCCGCAAGGTGATGCACGCGATCTGGGGCACCGGCCTCCTGTCGCTGACAAAGGGGATCGTGGTGGTCGACGCCGACGTCGACGTGCACGACTACGGGCAGGTGATGTGGCAGGTCGGCGCGAACGTGGATCCCGCACGAGACGTCGTGCTCTCCGACGGCCCGCTCGATCACCTCGACCACGCTCCCACCATGCAGTTCCACGGCGGCAAGCTCGGCATCGACGCGACGGCCAAGGGCCCGGCCGAGGGCTACGACCGTGGCTGGCCGGACCGGATCCGCATGACCGACGAGGTGCGCGAGCGTGTCACAAGCCGCTGGGGCGAGCTCGGGATCGCGCTGCCCGGCGGGCCGGCCGGCGACCGCCCGCAGACGGGGAAAATGCGCCGTTTCGCACGTTCTGGCCGTGGTGGCGGATGACCGATACACTCCCCCGGGTGCGCGGATACAATCGCCGCCCGGACGACCTATGAGGAGGACGCGAGGTGGCTGATGCGACGCGAGGCGAGTTCCTCTCGCTGACGACCGTCGGGCTCGGTGCCATGATCGGCGGCGTCATCGGCGTCCCCGCGACCGCCTACCTCCTGGCCCCGGTGACCAAGGAGGCCACCTTCGAGCCGGTCTTCCTCGGGAAGCTCGACGCGTTCACTGCGGAGAGCGGGTTCAAGCCCACCGCCGCGACGTACGTCGAGGATCCGTTGCAGCCGGCGACGAGCTCCGGGCTTGCGTTCGTCCACTACACGGGCAAGAAGAACACCGACTGGCATGCCGAGGACGCGATGTTCGTCGTGTTCTCCAACCGCTGCATGCACCTCGGCTGCCCGATCGCCGCGACCAGCCTCGGCTTCGCCTGCCCGTGCCACGGCGGCCAGTACGACACCAACGGCGCTCGCACGGCCGGCCCGCCGATCCGCTCGCTCGACCGCTTCCAGTGGGAGATCCGCAACGACTCGGAGCTCTGGATCACGCAGCGCTGGAGCACGGACATCTACGGTGGCGAGGTGCACTACTACCCGGTGAAGATGCCCGGCCAGCCCACGCACACGCCGGGGCCGAGCTGGATCCCGAACGTGCTCTACCCGCACGTCACCTACACGTACGGCACCATCCCTGGTCCAGTGCCGCTCCCGAAGGCCTAGCCGATGCCGATTCCTGCACCCGATCCCAAGCAGATGGCCCTCCAGACGGAGGACTGGATCGAGTACCGCAGCGGCTTCCCCACGCTGGTCCGCAAGTTCCTGTTCCGCAAGGTGCCGCCGACGGGCTGGATGCACACCCTGGGCAGCTCGCTGCTCACGGTCTTCATCCTGCAGGCGACGACCGGGATGCTGCTCGCGATGACGTACGACCCGTCGCCGAACGGCGCCTACCAGTCGATCCGCTACATCACCGACGTGCAGACGCTCGGCTGGCTGCTGCGCGGGATGCACAAGTGGGGCGCCTCGATGATGGTGATCCTGCTCTTCCTGCACATGGGCCGCGTCTTCTTCTACGGCGCCTACAAGTACCCGCGCGAGCTGACCTGGCTGACCGGCTCGCTGATCTTCATCCTGACGATGATGATGGGGCTCACGGGCTACCTGCTCGTGTGGGACGAGCGCGCCTACTGGGCCTCGGTCGTGGCCGTGAACATCAACGGCACCGCGCCGGTGCTGGGCCCGTTCATCTCGAAATTCCTGCTGGCGGGGCCGGTATTCGGCGCCCAGACCATCTCCAGGTTCTACGCGCTCCACATGCTGATGATCCCCGGCGCGATAATCGCGCTCATCTTCGTGCACATGTGGCTGGTCGTGAAGCTCGGCGTCACGCCGTGGCCGAGCCGGCCGCTGCCCGAGCCTGAGCCGCAGCTGGCCCCGACGGCGCACGCGCCGCGGATGCGCGAGACGGTGGCCGGCGAGTGAGCGCACGCAAGGTCATCAACCGCCGCGTCCGGTACGAGACCGAGTACGCGGCGCAGAAGGCCGAGGGCCACGCGTTCTTCCCGCACGCGATGTTCCACGACACGGTGGTCAACCTGATCATCGTGCTCATGATCGTGGGGATGGCGGTGATCTGGCACGTGACCGCCGGCCCGATCAACGCCTCGCACCCGACCGGCCAGAACGGCTGGCTGGGCGCGCTCTACGAGCAGAAGGCAAACCCGGCCGTGCAGACCACGGAGCCACGGCCGGAGTGGTACTTCCTGTTCCTGTTCGAGCTGCTGCGCATCTTCAAGGAGCCGGCCGAGCTGATCCTGGCCACCATCATCATCCCGACGATCTGGATGGTGCTCCTGATCTCGTGGCCGTTCCTCGACCGGGGCCGCGACCGGCGCCTCTCGCGGCGGCCGTGGGGCGTCGCCGTCGGGCTGTCGGTGCCGGCCGTCCTGATCGCGCTCACGATCGCCGGCGGCATCGCCCCGGGCGTCGCCAGCGGCTCGAACGTCACCGCCGTTCCGGCGATCAACGCGCTTCCGGGCGCCGCCGACATCTCGGCCGCCGGCTGTACGAGCTGCCACAACTTCGGTGCGGGCGGCGGCTCGGTCGGCGCCGACCTGTCGCACGGCTCGGTGATGTTCGGCACCGACCAGGCCGGCCTCCAGGCGTGGCTGGCGGGCGGCGCGAACAAGAAGACCGGCATCATGCCGGACTACACGAGCCTCGGGAAGACGCAGATCGCCCAGATCGCGCAGGTCGTCGCCTCGCTCAAGTCCGGGTCGGTCGTTCCGCTCCAGCAGTAGTCTGCGCCTGTGCAGGTGATGCTCGGACTCACCGGTGCGTCCGGCGCCCCGTACGCCGCCCGCGTCCTGCGGGCGCTGGTCGAAGCCGGCGCCGCGATCGGCGTCGTCGCATCGGGCGCCGGCCGCCAGGTGATCGCGCTCGAGTGCTACGGCGACCGCGCGATGGATCCCGGAGGGGCGCTCGAGCGGTTCGTGGCCGACCACGGCGGGCCTGACGTGCGCGTCTTCGCCGAGTCGGACTACTCGGCCCCGTACGCGTCGGGGAGCGCGCACACCGACGCGGTGATCGTGTGCCCGTGCTCGATGGCGAGCATCGGCAGCATCGCCGCCGGCGTCGAGTCCAACCTGATCCACCGGGCCGCGGCCGTCCAGCTGAAGGAGGGGCGCAGGCTCGTCGTCGTCCCCCGCGAGACGCCGCTGTCGGAGATCCACCTCGAGAACCTGTTGCGGCTGAGGCGGGCGGGCGCCGCGGTCGTCCCGGCGATGCCCGGCTTCTACCACCTGCCCGAGTCGATCTCCGACATGGTCGACTTCGTCGCGAGCCGCATCCTCGCCGCCGCCGGAGTCGACCTCGCGCTGATCCCGTCCTGGGGATCGCGATGACGCTCCCGCCCGACCAGGTGCGGGCGATGTTCGACCGCATCACGCCGGCGTACGACCGCATGAACCGGCTGATGAGCCTCGGCATGGACGGGAGCTGGCGCTCGCTCGCGGTGCGCGCGAGCGGGGTGGCGCCGGGCGACGCCGCCCTCGACGTCTGCTGCGGCACCGGCGATCTCGCCATCGAGCTGCTCGACGCCGTCTCGACCCGCGGCCGCGTCGTCGGCCTGGACTTCTCCCAGGCGATGCTCGACGCCGCCGCCCGCAAGAGCTCGCAGGTCGAGTGGGTGCGCGGCGACGCGCTGGCGCTGCCCTTCGCGGACGGCGAGTTCGCCGCGGCCACGATCGGGTTCGGCATGCGCAACCTGTCCGACCCGCTGCGCGGGTTCGCCGAGCTCGGCCGCGTCGTCCGGCCCGGCGGTCGGGTGGTGTGCCTCGAGCTGACGCCTCCGCCGGCCTGGGCGGCGCCGTTCGCGCGGCTCTGGACCGACCGGGCCGTGCCCCTGCTCGGCCGGCTGATCGCCCGCGAGACCGATGCCTACCGCTACCTGCCGGCGTCGGTGCACCGCTTCCCGCCCGCCGAGGAGCTGGCGGCGATCATGGGCCGGGCCGGGTTGCGCCGCGTGCGCTTTCGTCGGCTGTCCGGCGGCGCGGTGGCGGTGCATGTTGGTACGGTCCCGGCATGACAGCGGGCGCCGTCGCCGACGTGCTGCACGTTCCGGGCCTCTCGGCCTACGTCGACGCGGTCGAGTCGGCGCTCGAGGAGGCGGTCGGGTGGGCCGGTGCGTCGACCGTGGCCGGGGCCGGCTCCGAGACGCTGCGCTCCGGCGGCAAGCGCCTGCGGCCCATGCTCGTCTACCTGTCCGCGCCCGTCGGCGGGCGGGGCGGCGACGGCCTCGTCGCGGCCGGCTGTGGGGTCGAGCTCGTGCACATGGCGACGCTCGTCCACGACGACCAGCTCGACGCGGCGCCGCTGCGGCGTGGCCATCCCACCGTCTGGGCCGCCCACGGCACCGCCGCCGCCAGGGCGACCGGGGATTACCTGTTCGCGCGGGCCTTCGCCGACCTGTGTGCGACGGGTGACATGCGGGCCGTGACGACCCTCTCCGACGCGTGTCTCGCCCTTGCCCGCGGCGAGATCCTCCAGCGCGCCCAGGCCGGCGACCCGGCCACGACGCCGGAGCAGTACCTCGAGCGCTGCCGCCTGAAGACCGGCCACCTGTTCGCCGCGGCCGCGATGCTGGGCGGCCGCTTCGGCGGACTGCCCGAGCCCGACATCGCCCGGCTGGGCGCGTTCGCGACGGCGCTCGGCCTGGCGTTCCAGATCGCCGACGACATCCTCGACTGCGACGGCCGTCCCGACACGACCGGCAAGCCCCTCGGCACCGATCTGCTGGACGGCACGGTCACCCTGCCGCTGATACTGGGCGCCCGCCGCGATCCCGCGGTCGCCGGCGTGATCACCCGCGGCGCCGCCCGTGAGGACGTCCTGCCGACGCTCGCCCGCGTCGCCCGATCAGGTGCGGTGCGCGACGCCCGCGCCGAGGCCGAGCGTCACGCCGACGAGGCGCTGGCCCACCTGGCGGCGCTCGACGGCGGCCTCGACTCGGCCGCCCTTGCCGCGGTCGTGCGCGGCGCAGTCGACCGCAACGCATAGTTGCCGACCAACCGGGGACAGTCCCCGGTCACCGGGGACTGTCCCCATCCTTCGCGAGCGCCGCCACCCACGCCTCGACCGCCGCCGGCGTGCCCAGCCGCACCAGCTCGACGTGGGCGAGCTCGGGCCGGGCCAGCAGCTCGGGCAGGTCGCGGCGCTGGGCGACGTGCTTCCTGATCGCGTAGACGAAGAGCGACTCCCAGCCGACGAACGCCGCCCGCCACGACTCCGTGTTTCCGTTCCACAGCTCCTCCTGGTTGCGGATGCGCGGGATCGTGCGCCGCCACAGCCGCCGCAGGCACGTGCGCAGCGGCAGGTCGAGCCAGACGACGGTGTCGGCGTGCTCCATGACGTAGGTGCCGATCTTGCGCCGGTAGTCGGAGTCGAGCACCCAGCCGTCGCGCTCGACGGTCGGGCGCAGGAGGTCGCGCAGCTCGGCGTCGCCGGTCTCGCTCCAGCCGGGGCCGTGCACCAGGGCGTCCGTCTCGACGAACGGAGCGTCCAGCGCCGCCGCGACCCGGCGCGCGAGCGTCGTCTTGCCCGAGCCGCTGATCCCCTGAAAGACGATCCGCCGGCCCACGGCCGCGCATCGTATCCGCGCGGGGCGCACCGTCGTTACCCGTTCGTGACCTGGGTGCCGTAGCCTGGGCGACGTGGGGCTTCGCGTCGTCTCCCGTGCCGTGGCCGCCGCCGCTGCGGCGGTGCTTGCCGCCGTCGCCGCGACTGCCGGGCCGGTCTCGACGACCGCCGCCGCCGCCCCGGCGGCTGCGACCGTGCCCGCGCCGACGCTGCGCCTGGTGGACGCCGCGGACACGCCCGGCAAGCTCGACCTGCGCTCCGTGCGTCTCTCCCAGTCGGGCGGCTCGCTCGCGCTCACGTTCCGGGTGAACGGGCCGTTCGCGGTTCCGGAGCTGTCGGGCACCGGCGACCGGATCGTGTGCCTCGACATCGTCCCCCGCGGCCATCCGGCCAGGGGCGAGCGCGTCTGCCTGATCGGCGGGAGCGGCCGGCACGCCCTCTACCGCCTCCCGCTCGCCAGGGGCGGGCCGAAGCCGAAGTTCGTCGCGGCGCACGTGCAGCACATCCGGCGCGGGGCGAAGGTGACGTTCAGCTACGCGAAGATCGGGCTCCGGGCCGAGCGGCTCGACTGGTCGGCCACGAGCACCTGGAAGGGCCGGGCGGCCTGCCGCCGCCTGTGCCACGACAGCGTCCCCAACCGCGGCCGGGCGGCGTGGGCGATCGACGCCTTCACCCTCGACGGCTGCACCGCGGCGGGGCCCTCACAGCGCTTCGGCGGGCCGGCCGGAGGGAAGATGGTGGCGCTCACGTTCGACGACGGCCCGTCGGTCTACACGCCGCAGGTGCTCGCGATCCTGAACCGCTACGGCGCCCATGCGACGTTCTTCGAGATCGGCCGCCAGGTGGGGCCGCTGGCTGCGACCTCCCGCGCCGTGATCCGCGCCGACGACGTCATCGGCAACCACACCTGGTCGCACCCCGACCTGACGCCCCAGAACACCGCCGCGCAGGTGCGGCCGACCCAGGCGGCCATCTACGGCGCCACCGGCTTCCGACCCTGCCTGCTGCGCCCGCCGTACGGCATCGCGCCGGCCGGCGTCGTCGGGATCGTCCGCTCGCTGGGCCTCTTGACGATCCAGTGGGACGTCGACCCGGCCGACTGGTCGCGGCCCGGCGCGGCGGTGATCGCCCAGCGGGTGCTCCAGTCGGTGCGGCCCGGCTCGATCGTGATCATGCACGACGGCGGCGGCGATCGCAGCGAGACGGTGCAGGCGCTCGGGACGATCGTGCCGACCCTGCTCTCCCGCGGCTACCACCTGGTGACGGTGCCGCAGCTGCTCGGGTTGCGCCCGGCGTATGCCTACCGGCGGTAGACTCCGGTCGCCGATGGCCCTCGCCGCCAATCTCGACACGCTCGCGCCGGTGCGCGAGAAGGTTCTCGCGGGCGAGCGGCTCGACTTCGACGACGGAGTCACGCTGCTCGAGTCGGAAGACCTGCTCGCACTCGGCGATCTGGCGGACACCGCCCGCCGTCTGCGCGGCGGCGGCGACGAGGTCTACTTCATCAACAACCTCTACCTGAACCACACGAACGTGTGCCGGGTGAAGTGCAAGTTCTGCGCGTTCGCGCGCACGGGCCGCCAGGAAGGCGCGTACACGTGGAACATCGGCGAGCTCGTCGCCCACGCCGTCGAGGTGCACGGCCGCGAGTCCTACGACGAGATCCACATGGTCGGCGGCGAGCACCCGCACATCGGCTACGACTACTACCCGGCGGTCACGCGGGCGCTGAAAGAGGCCCTGCCGGACGTCCACATGAAGCTCTTCACGGCGTCCGAGATCCACCACATGACGAAGCTCTCCGGCATGACGCACGCCGAGGTGCTGGCCGACCTCAAGGCCAACGGGCTGGGATCGCTGCCCGGTGGCGGCGCCGAGGTGTTCGCCGAGCGCGTGCGCCGCCTGGTGGCGCCGGGCAAGGAGCATCCCGACAACTGGATCGCGACCCACCGCGCCGCGCACAGGATGGGGATCCCGACTCACTGCACCATGCTCTACGGCCACGTCGAGACGTACGAGGAGCGGGTCGATCACTGGCTCAAGCTGCGCGATCTGCAGGACGAGACCGGCGGGTTCCTGGCCTTCATCCCGCTGCCGTTCCACCCCGAGAACACCGTCTTCCAGCGTCGCGGCTGGCGCTTCTCGACCGGCAATGACGACCTCAAGATGATCGCCGTCTCGCGCCTGATGCTCGACAACATCCCGAACATCAAGGCGTACTGGATCATGATCTCGACGCCGCTCGCGCAGATCGCCCTGCACTTCGGCGCGAACGACATCCAGGGCACCGTGATGGAGGAGCAGATCGCCCACGCAGCCGGCGCGGTGACGCCGCAGGAAGAGCGCATCGCCGACCTGGTGTCGCTGATCCGCGAGGCCGGCCGCGTGCCCGTGCAGCGCGACACGCTCTACAACGCGGTGAGGACGTTCTGATCCGGCTCGGGCGGATCGCGTACGCCAACATGGCGCCCGCGTTCTACGACCTCGGCGGCATCGAGGTCGAGCAGGTCACCGGCGTCCCCACCCAGCTCAACCGGATGCTGATCGACGGGGAGATCGACGTCGCCCCGATCTCGTCCATCGAGTACGCCCGCAACGCCACCAGGCTCACGCTCCTGCCGCGGCTGTGCGTCTCCTCCGAGGGCGCCGTCGACTCGATCCAGCTGATCACCCGAAAGCCGCTCGAGCACGTCCGCAGCGTCGCCGTCACGCCGGAGAGCGCGACATCGGTGGTGCTGACGAAGGTGCTGCTCGGCGACGTCGAGCTCGTCCCGCTCGACCATCCGGCCGACGCCCGCATGCTGATCGGCGATGCCGCCCTGCGAAGCGCCTTCGAGGATCCGACGCCGCACCACGACCTGGGCCGGCTGTGGCAGGAGCGCACCGGCCTGCCGATGGTGTTCGCCGTCTGGGCCTGCCGCGAGGGCGTCGGCGAGGGCCTGGCCGAGCTCGAGCGCGCCCATCTGCGCTCGCTCGCGCTGGCCCGCTCCGAGCCGGAGCACCTGGCCCGCCGCGCCGCCGAGCAGTACGGCTGGCCGGCCGGGTTCCTGGCCCGCTACTTCGAGAAGCTTCGCTACCACTTCGGCCCCCGCGAGCAGCAGGGCATGATGCGCTTCTTCGAGCTCGCCCACCTCGCCGGCGAGCTCCCCGCGGTGCCGGAGCTGCGCTTCGCCGATACGCAGCCCGTCGGCGTGTAGGCCGCCTACCCGGAGCCTGCGGACACGACGTCCCACGTGATGTCGTCCCAGCGGCAGCGGCCGAGCAGCTCGCCCCGCTGCGGGACGTCCCGGCGCCGCTTCAGCACGAGCACGTCGGCGTCCGGCGGCGCCGCGCCGCCGTTGAGCGCCTGCAGCACCCATGCGTGCCGCGTGTCCTGGCCGGGCGACGTCCGGGCCAGCCAGGTACGGAAGCGGATCCGCAGGCGCTGCGTGCCGACATAGGAGAACGTGGCCCCGGTGCGGGCGAAGATCGCGCTCGCCAGGGGGCCCGCCAGCGCCTGGCGGGCGATCACCGCGACGCGCGTGTTCGCGTCGATCGGCAGACGGGTGCACGCGAACGTCGTCGTGTACGGGGCACGCCAGAGCGACGCGGCGGCCAGCGGCGTCGACCCGCCGACCACGAGCGCCAGCAGCGTCGCGCCGGCCAGCGCGGCGACGCGGCCGCGGCGCCGGAGGGCGGACACGGCGGCGTCGGCCGCGACACCGGCCGGGACGCTCAGCGCCAGGACGAGGAACGGCAGGTAGCGCAGCCAGCGCACGAGCGGCGTCGGGCCGCCGTGCTCGATGAACGCGTTCCACTGGCCGAGGGTTGCGCCGAACACCAGGGCGATCAGCGGGACGGCCACGAGCACCGCGACGTCGGCGGTCGCCGGCGAACGCCGGTGCCTGAGGATCAGGAGGCCGGCGATCCCGAGCGGGACGCACACCCCGAGCGCGACGAGCGCCTGGGCGGCGCTCGGCTCGACCTGGCGGATCGAGGTCAGCGGCACGAAGCCGTGGTAGCGCCGGTATGCGAGGCCCAGGGGGACGAGCCAGACCGACGCCGTGAGGGCGCTCGCCGCGAGCGCGCGCCATGCCCCCCACACCCGGTGTGTCGCGGCGATCCCGGCGGTCCAGAACGCGCAGAAGACGCCGGCGGGCGGCGCGATCAGGAAGATGATGCCGGCCAGAAACCCGACCCCCCACCAGGCCCGGCCGCGCTCGGCCCGCGCTGCCGTGACCGCCGCCCAGAGCAGGACGGGCGAGAGGGCCAGGCCGAGATCGCGCGGCACCATGGGCGCGAGCAGGGCCATCGCGGGTGTCATGGCCGGCACCGGGTCGCCGTGGAACGGCCCCAGCTCGAGCGCCGGCATGTGGAACGCGAAGTCGGCCCGCAGGTCGGGCAGCCAGCCGAAGGCTCCGGCCGTGAGGAACACGCCCACGGCCCACGTCGAGGCGGACCGCTGGGCGCCGGTGGCCCGCGCGAGCAGCCAGACCCCCACACCGGCCGTCGCGATGCCGAGTGCCTGCACCACCTCGACGCTGTCCGTCACCGTGCCCGGCAGCGCGGCCGCGATCCACCCGACGATCGCGTGGTACAGCCAGGGATAGCCGTTGGGCTCGCCGGCGTAGAAGCCTCCGGGCGCCGTCGCCCCGGCCCGCAGCTGGTCGACCCAGCCGAGGTGCCAGATCATGTCGCCGTGGGACGCACGGCTCTCGAGCGGCGAGAGGTGGAACGCGGGGGCCGTGAGCAGGATCCCGGCGCCGACCGCGACGACGATCGGGGCGAGGACGGGCCTGCCGATGCGGAGCGTCGCCCGCGCCCGGGCCACCGCGGCGACGGCGACGAGGAGCGCGATACCGGCCGTCACGGCGGTGCTCCCGAGCAGGCCGACGCCCACGGCGCCCATCGCCATCGCGAACCAGCCGAGCGCGCAGACGGCCATCACGCCCGCGGCGATGCGCTCGGCGCCCGACCAGCCGGGCGCGAGCGCACTGCCGACGACCCAGATCCATGCCGCCAGGATCAGCCCGGCGAGGACGGCGTCGGCGCTCATCGCTCAGATGCCCGCCGCGCGGCGGTCGTCCCCGGGCGCGAAGTCGAGCCGCAGAGGTGGGAACGCGTCGAAGGGCTGGGCCTCGGCCACCTGGATCGCCCGCATGGTCAGCGACCGGCCGGACCGGCCCGGGGGATCGATCACGAGCATCCCGCCGCCGGGCCGGCCGAGCACGTGGCGGCGGGGGTCGAGCGTCGGGTCGGCGGGGTTGGATGCGGTCCAGAGCCCCGGCCGCAGTCCCGAGCAGATGAACTCGGTGATCGAGAGCGACGCGGCCTCCTGACGCCCGTGCGGGTCGGGGTGGTAGTGCATGCGAAGGCCGTGTGCGTCGCCGCTCAGGACGACGACGCGGCGGCCGCCGAGCTGCACGTCCATGAAGAGGCTCATGACCCGGCGGTACTCGTCCGGCCAGCCGCTGACGAAGCAGTCGTTGCTCGGCTCGTGCGTGCGGGGGTTCCACCGGCTCGCGAAGATGTCCGCCGAGTAGACGACGAACATCGCTGCGTCGCTCGTCTCGAGGATCCCCTGCGTCCAGGCCAGCTGCTCGCGCCCGAGCTTGGTCTTGCCGGGCACGTTCGGGGACGTCACGGGGTCCGCGTAGCGGCGGCCGTCGAGCGTCAGGCAATGGACGTCGCCCATGCGGAAGTCGAAGTATCCAAGAGGCGCCGGATCGGCATGGATGCGGTTCCAGAGCTGCCACGTCCACGGCTGCACGGTGGTGCGGTCGGCGTTGTTCTGGGGGCCGTAGTCGTGGTCGTCCATCGTGAACCCGACCGGGACGGCGGTGCGCAGGCGGGCCCAGCGGGGATCGGCCAGCAGCCGGCCGAAGCGGTCGGCGAAGTAGTCGGGCGCCGCCGCGTAGCAGGCCTCGGCGGTGTTGTTCGGGTAGCCGATGTCACCCTGGTAGACGAGCGCCGCCGGCTGGGCGGGCGCCGCCTCGAGCAGGCGCGCGTAGCCCGCGTTCGGCGGCGGCCCGGTGAGCTGCGCGCAGCTCACCCCCAGCAGGACGAGGGGATCGGAGCCGGCGTACGGCCGGACCTGGTGCACGGCGGTGTGCGCGGTCGCACCGCTCGTGGCGGATCGCAGCGTCGCCCGCCAGTACCGCTGGCCGGCGCCGGCGAGGGGGATGCGGGCCGCGTGCGTGTACGGCGGCGGGCCGAGCCTGGCGGGCGGCACCGCGGTCGCGTTGGCGAGGGCCGGATCGTCGGCCCATTCGATCGTGGCCGTCGCGGGGAACGCGCTCCACACGCGGGCGAGGGCGTGGCCGTTGCCGGCGGCGTCCACCTGGGGGATGCCGGTCAGGGCCATGATCGGGTGCGGCGGCGTCGGCGCGACCGGGCCGTCCGTCCCGAGCGCGTAGCGGCGCAGCTCCAGCCGGCATGCGTGCAGGTCGGGCGGATGGACGAGCAGGACGCCGCAGCCGCCCCGGCCTGCCGCGAGGGCGGCCTCGAGCTGTGGCGACGGCTCGGCGTCGCCGTCGCCCCACAGGGTCGCCTGCAGGCGGCCGCCCCGGGCGCGGACGCGCAGATGGACGGTCGCGCCGGCCGGGATCGCGATGGCGGGCCGCGCCTTCACGACCTGCCGTTGTTCCCGGCCGTAGTCGGCGAGGACGAGCCAGCCCTCCTCGGCGGTGACGCCGACATACGCGTAGGGCCCGGCGCT
>Ga0075426_10000558_pt1 | contig 25792 bp, 23 predicted proteins | sample SoiMethybrSBSTD5_FD_75304 | JGI IMG/M metagenome (GOLD analysis project Ga0075426, IMG submission 75304) | Bulk soil microbial communities from a Populus tree surrounding site in Tennessee, USA - Soil MetaG P. TD hybrid SBSTD5 | ecosystem: Environmental > Terrestrial > Soil > Tree plantation...
GGCAGTGACGCCAGGTAATCCAGGCTGCGCATCGCGTCCCACACCTGCAGACGCGCGCAGGTATCGCCCACCAGCAGCATCTGCTTGCCCGGCACCGTGTGCTCATCGTCCGACGATGAGAGGCGTGTGTGGGTGCCCGCGCTGTCCGGGTAGTAAACACGCTCGCCCTGTCCCATGGGATCGAATGCCAGCATCACGTATCCCAGGCGGGCGAGCCCCTGGCAGCAGCGCTGGTATTGCTGGTACTCCTTCCCGTTGTCGGAATGTCCCATTTGAAACAGCACCGCTGGATAAGGCGGCGCGCCGGACGTCGGAATATAAAGATTCGCGGCGACGTGGAACCGCGGCCGGCTTTGGTACAGAATCTTCTCGACGCGGTAACCGTCGCGTTCGAACGAGCCGATTTTCTGAGCCTCGAGCGGCGTGCGCTCCAGTTCCCCACCCACCAGCTTCCAGAACGTCTCGCGCGCCCAGCGCTGGCGGGCCCAGATCGCCTCAGGGGTTTTCAATCGCTCGATTTCGCGATTGCGCCGCTGGTACGCCTGTTCCGCCAGATCGCGCAGATAATCCGGCAGACAGCGCGGGTAATCGCGATAGGCTGTGCCCGGAAACGATTTTTGGGAAAGAGCCGGCGATCGCAAAAGCGCGCCCGCCGCCGGTAAAGCGAGAAGCTGTCGTCGTGTCATCGTCAGATGACAGTCTATCGCAGCGCGCTGAAGCGCGCGTCGCAAGGCTGTGCAAATAGCGTGCGCTAGTACGTTGCGCGGCCGCCGCTGGCATCGTAACACTGGCCGGTCACGAAGGAGCAATCCGGGCTAGCCAGGAAGTGCGCCACCGCCGCGATCTCTTCGGGAGAACCCGTGCGGCGCATGGGAATGCGCTGCGTCATGTAGTCCACTTGCTCCGGCGTCAACTGATCGAGGATGTGGGTGCGGACGACGGCGGGCGCGATGGCATTGACGCAAATCCCCTCGGTGGCGACTTCCTTACCCACGGACTTGGTGAAGGCGATCACCGCGGCCTTAGTGGCGGAATAGGGCGACATGTTCGGGTTGCCCTCTTTTCCCGCGATGGAGGCGATGTTTACGACGCGGCCGTATTTGCGGCTGCGCATGTGAGTAATTGCGGCCCTGGTACAGTGGACCACGCCCATCAGGTTGATGCCGATGACGTAGTGCCAGTCCTGGTCGGTCTGTTCCCAAAGCGGGGCTGCCTTGCCGCCGATGCCCGCGTTGTTCACAAGAATGTCGATTTGACCGTGGCGCGCGATGATAGCGGCGATGGCGGCGTCCGCCGATTCCGACCGTGCGATGTCGATCTCGAGCGGAAAGGCGCTGCCGCCGATCGAGCGCGCGACTTGGGCCGCGCCCGCCAGATTGAGGTCGGCCACGGCGACGGCAGCCCCGGCTTTGGCCAGGCGCCGCGCGATAGCTTCGCCGATCCCGGTGGCGGCTCCGGTCACGAGGGCCGTCTGCCCGGTAAGCTCGAAAGCCATCCGCTACTCTTCTTTGACTACCTTGACCGTGATCTCGACGGGCACTTCCCGGTGCAGCCGCACCGTGATCTTGTACTCGCCGAGCTGCCGGATAGGCTCGTCGAGCTGGATTTTCCGGCGGTCGATGGTGAGGTTCTGCTTCTCGAGAGCCTCGGCGATGTCTTTGGAGGTGACCGATCCGAAGAGCTGCTCGTTCTCGCCGGCCTTTTGGGCGATGGTCACGGTGACGCTGCCCACGATTTTGGCCAGATCCTCAGCCTCGCCCTTCAGCTTGGTTTCGCGCCGTAGGTGCGCCTGGCGCTCCTGTTCGACGATCTTCTTGTTGGCTTCACTAGCCGGTACGGCCAGCCGATTGGGCAGCAGGTAATTGCGCGCGTAGCCCGCGGCCACCTTCACCACCTGGCCGCGCGCGCCGAGTTTGTCGATGTCTTCTCTGAGTATGATTTCCATGAATGATCTCCATGACCGCTCCGTTACGGTCGCGGCTCGGTTTCACGTGTTACCGGGCCGCGAACGTTAGAGAGCGGTGCTCTTAAATCGACGCCGCGAACGGCAGCAAGGCGATGTTCCGCGCCTTTTTAATGGCGTCGCTCAATCGCCGCTGGTGTGGAGCGCAAACGCCCGAGATGCGCCGCGGAACGATCTTACCCCGCTCGGCGATAAAGCTCGTCAGCATCCGCACGTCCTTGTAGTTGATGTCGTCGATCCGCTCGACACAAAACCGGCAAACTTTTTTGCGCCGGAAATACTGCTTCTTCTGCGTGGCGACGGCTTTGTCGCCGCCCGTAGGCCTCTGGCCCGCGCTGCCCGGTCTTCCCTTGAATTCCGCCATATTGATTCTCCTCGCCTACTCAGCCGGCGCCGCTTCGCCGAGCATCTGCTGCGACACCGACGGTTGCGCCGGCGCGGGCGGAGCCGCGGTGGCCTTCCGGTGCGCCCGCTTGTCGCGGTCCTTCTTGCGCTTTTCCAAGCGTTTCAAAGTCTCATCGATGCGCACCGTGAGAAATTTGATCACCAGGTCGGACACGCGCAAGCGCCGCTCGAACTCCTTCACCGTCTCGGGCTGCGCGTTGAACTGAAACAGCACGTAAGCGCCTTCGCGATACTTGTCAACTTTATACGCCAGCCTGCGCTTGCCCCACTTGTCGGCTTTATCCACGGACCCGCCGGCAGTGGTGACCACCGATTTCATCTGTTCGATGAACTGGTCGATCTCCTCTTCCGCCGCGTCCGGCTTCACAATGAACAGCTCTTCGTAGATCCTCATTCATCCTCAGTTTTTGAACCTTGGGCGCGACGATTGAATTTCGTCATGGACTTTTCGACGCCTTCGGCGATTATGGAAGCGACTGCATCAGCCCCGCGGCCAATCAGCTCTTCCGCCTGCTCACGCTCGGACCGCTTGATGGGCGAGAGCAGGTATTCCACCCCATCCCGGAGCTTGTAGCCCGGGTTGATCCCGAGCCGTACTCTTACAAAATCCGTTGTCCCCAGCCGGTCGATCACCGATTCCGGGCCGTGATGCCCGGCGGCCGATCCGCGCGGCTTGATTTTCAACTCGCCCCACGGCAGATCCAGCTCGTCGTACACCAGAATCAGGTCCGCCGGCGTCAACGAGTGCTTCACCATCAGCGGCTCGACCGACGTGCCGCTGAGATTCATATACGTCTGCGGCTTAGCCAGGATCACCGGTTTGCCGGCGACCTCGCCCACACCAGTCAGCGCCTTGGAATCTTTCCGGTTCACGTGTATCGAGTTTCTTTCGGCCAGCAGATCGATGACCCGGAATCCCAGATTGTGAGGAGTATTCTCGTACTCTTCCCCCGGATTCCCGAGGCCCACAACCAGGAACATTCCGGGCTACTTCTTCTTGGGCTTGGCTTCGGCCTTAGGCTCGCTCTTTGCTTCGGCCTTGCCCTCCGCCTCGCCCTCCTCTTCCTTCTTGCCCTTCTTGATGACTTCGGGTTCCGCTGGAGCCCCTTCAACAGGCACGGCAGCGGCCTCCGCGGGCGCGGGTTCCGCCTCCACCTTAATCGTGACGACGTGCGCGATCACCGAATCCGGCGCGCTGATCAGCTTGATCGAGGCGGGCATGGCAATGTCGCTCGCGCGCTTGCTCTGCCCGATCATCAGCTCGCTCACGTCCACGTCGAAATGTTCCGGAATTTCGTCGGGCAGACACTCGATTTCGATCTCACGGGTGATGAGTTCGAGCAGCCCGCCTTGCACCTTCACGCCCGGCGGCTCGCCATGAGTGGCGACCGGTACGGCCACGGTGATGCGCTTGGTGAGATCGATGCGTTTCAAGTCCACGTGCAGCAGGTGGCCCTTGATGGGGTCGAACTGCCCGTCCACCACCATGACCGGCGAGTTCTCACCGCCCGCGACGCTCAGGTTGAAGATGGTATTGTGGCCGGTCTTGCTGTGCAGAATCCGCGAAATTTCGCGGGGGCTGACTGCTACCGGGACGGGGTCTTTGTAGGCGCCGTAGATGACGGCGGGGATCATCCCCGCGCGCCGCGTGCGGCGTGCTTCATTCTTGCCGCGGGAGGCACGCGCCTCGGCCGCGACCGTCGTTTCGGTTCTCATTGCATCTCCTTACGCCGGCCGGCAAGTCCGAAACGCAAATGCGCTTGACGTGGGTTGCGGCCGCGAATCTCTAAACAAACAGAATACTGACTGAAGTCTCCTCGTGAATCGATTGCACGGCCCGGGCCAGCAACGGCCCAACCGTCAGCGCCTTGATCTTGCCGCACTGCTTCGCTTTTTTCGAAAGCGGAATGGAATTCGTTATCACCACTTCCTTGAGACGCGATTTCGTGATCCGCTCCACCGCCGCCCCCGATAGCACGGCGTGCGTGGCGCAGGCGGAAACACTCGCAGCGCCGTGATCGAGCAGGGCGTCGGCGCCCTTCACCAGGGTACCGGCGGTGTCGATCAGGTCATCCACCATCAGGCAGTTGCGGTCCTTCACTTTTCCGATCACATTCATCACTTCGGCCACGTTGGCCTCTTCCCGGCGCTTGTCGATAATCGCCAGAGGCGCGTTCAACCGTTTGGCGAACGCCCGGGCGCGTTCCACGCCACCGGCGTCGGGCGATACCACGGTGAGGTTCGGAACCCCCAGCGGCTTGAAATAATCGATCATCACCGGCGTGCCGAACAGGTGGTCCACCGGGATATCGAAGAATCCCTGGATCTGCGCCGCGTGAAGATCGAGCGTGAGCACGCGGTCCGCGCCCGCCGCTTCAATCAACGTCGCCACCAATTTCGCTGAGATGGGAACGCGGGGTTTATCCTTGCGGTCCTGCCGGGCGTATCCATAATAGGGTAACACTGCCGTGATGCGCTGTGCCGAAGAGAGCTTGAGCGCGTGCGTCATAAACAGCAGTTCCATGATGTGGTGATCCACCGGCGTGCAGGTGGGCTGCACCACGAACACGTCGGCGCCGCGCACGTTCTCCTGGATCTGGATGTTGTTCTCGCCGTCCTCGAAGGCCCGCACTTGGGCCTGCGCCAGATCGACCCCGAGGTTCTGGCAGATCTCCACCGCCAGCGCCGGGTTGGCGCTTCCGCTGAAAATCTTGATGCGCTCCGGGTTCATCGCGCGTACCGGCTTTGGGGCGGCCATAGTTTGTCTTTGGTGTGCGATCGCAGCCTTTTCCACCACTCCGACCGATACCGGGAGCGGCTCACCAGATTAATTGAAAATACCCGTTCCTCTCGCAACGACTGAAGGGCGCGATGAAGCTTGTCGCGCTCGGAAAACAACCCGAAAACCGCGGACCCGCTGCCACTCATCAGCGCGGGCCGGGCACCCAATTTCAGCAGACCCTGCTTGATCGATTTTAACTCGGGATGCTGGCGAAAGACGACGCTCTCGAAATCATTTTCTCCCCAGGGAGCATCCCACGCGCCAGACAGTCCCGCGCTCTCGCGCCAGGCTGTGGACTGGAAACTAACTATTTTATTTTGTGTTGATTCCGATGTCAACGCGGCACTCAGGCGGCGGTAGGCGTCAGCCGTGGATACGTGGATCCCGGACGCGACGACCAGGCCCGCCCGCGCCGGCCGGTCCGGAAGCGGATAGAGTTCGGTGCCCCGGCCGACTGCCACTGCCGCGCCGCCCAGGAGAAAAAACGGCACATCGCTGCCGAGTTGGCCGGCGATTTGGATGAGCGCGGGCCAGTCGAGCATTTTGCCGGCGACGACCGGCAGCCCGAGCAGCACCGCCGCGGCATCGGACGATCCTCCACCCAGCCCGGCGCCCATCGGAATGCGCTTGTCCAGCTGAAATTCGACGCGGCCGGTGAGCCGCATGGCATCCAGGCACGCTTCGGCCGCCCGTGCGATGAGGTTGTCGGGAATATCGATCTTGCTGTTTACCCGGATGGCGGTCTTGCGCGACGGCCTAAACGCGATCGTGATGCGGTCGGCCAGCGAAATGGTTTGGAAGATGGTGCGCAGCTCGTGGTAGTTGTCCGGCCGCCGGTAGAGGACCCGGAGATCCAGATTTATTTTGGCGAAAGCGAGGAGCCGCGCGGTGCGCGCACCGCCGGTCATTTGTCGTACTGCAGCATGGAGAATACGTCGCGGCCGGCAAGTTTGGCGCGGCCTTTGAGGAAGGTCAGCTCGACTACGAACCCCAGGCCCACGATCTTGCCGCCCACCTGTTCGACCAGTTTCGTCACCGCCGCCGCCGTGCCGCCCGTTGCCAGCAGATCGTCCACAATCAATACACGGTGGCCGTTTTCGATAGCGCCCTTGTGGATCTCCAGGCTGTCGGTGCCGTACTCGAGCTGGTAGCTGACGGCCACGCGGTCTGAAGGCAGTTTCTTCGGTTTGCGCACCGGCACGAAACCCGCGCCCAGCGCGTAGGCCAATGCGGGCGCGAAGATGAACCCGCGCGCTTCGATGCCGATCACCATGTCCACGCCCGTGCCCTGGTAGTGCTCTTTGAGCGCGTCGATGACCTCATGGAATCCCGGCCCGTCCCGGAGCAGAGTGGTGATGTCGTAGAACAGGATGCCGGGCTTGGGGAAGTCGGGGACTTCGCGGATCAGTTTCTTGAGATGATTGCGGTCGGTCATCAGGCCTCGATGTGAAAAGTATCGTATTGTTGCACGTTGGCTTCGTGCTCTTCAACGCCGTGCACGTCGGCGAAGCGCGGGCCCTTCCACAGGCGCCCCGCCAGTTCTGAGAGCTGCTCCGGGCTTCCCACGGCATAAACCTCCACCCGGCCATCGTCGAGATTGCGCGTGTAGCCTTTCATGTGAAGCTCCTCGGCGGCGCGCTGCGCGAAGTAGCGGAACCCGACGCCCTGCACGCGGCCCCGGATCAAGTAGCGTTTGGCGATGACGTTCGACCGGGACATGCGCGACGTGTCCGTGGCGGGTCAGTACCGCGTGGCGACGTAATCGTCCAGAATCTCGATAAATTCAGCGACGATGCGGTCACCTTTGAGGGTCTTGAGGAGACGCCCGTCGACGAACACAGGGGCTTTCGGCTCCTCGGACGTGCCGGGCAGGGAAATGCCGAGGTTGGCATGCTTGGATTCGCCGGGTCCGTTGACGACGCAACCCATCACGGCCACGCGCATCTCTTCAACACCGCGGCGACCCTCCTTCCAGACGGGCATTTTTTCGCGCAAATAGGTCTGGATCTGGTCAGCCATTTCCTGGAAAAAAGTGCTGGTGGTGCGGCCGCAGCCGGGGCAGGCGGTGACCTGGGGAGTAAAACTGCGAATCCCCAGCGATTGCAGGATCTGTTGCGAAACAATCACCTCTTCGGTGCGATCGCCATTGGGCAAGGGCGTCAACGAAGTGCGGATGGTGTCGCCGATGCCTTCCTGCAGAAGGACGGCCAGCGCCGAGGTGGTGGCGACAATGCCCTTGGCACCAATGCCGGCCTCGGTCAGTCCCAGGTGTAGCGGATAAGTGCAGCGGGCGGCAAGCGCGCGATAGACATCGATCAGGTCCTGCACGCCGCTGACTTTGGCGCTGAGGATGATCTTGTCGCGCGGCAGGCCGTACCGCTCGGCGGCGCGCGCGGACTCGATGGCGCTAACTACGATGGCATCGAGCGTTACGTCGCGCGCGTCCTTGGGCTCGGCCAGCCGCGAGTTTTCATCCATCATGCGGGTGAGCAGAGTCTGGTCGAGCGAGCCCCAGTTGACACCGATACGGACGGGCTTCGCGTACTCGATGGCCGCCTCGATCATGGTGCGGAAATTGTCGTCGTGTTTTTTGCCGATGTTGACATTGCCGGGATTGATGCGGTATTTGGCCAGTGCCCGCGCGCACTCCGGATACTTCTTGAGCAGGATGTGGCCGTTGTAGTGAAAGTCGCCGATGATGGGCACCGGCACGCCGAATTTGTCGAGGCAATCGACGATTCTGGGGACGGCGGCCGCGGCCTCTTCGGTGTTAACCGTCACACGTACCAGTTCCGAGCCGGCCCGCGCCAGGGCCATCGCCTGGTTGACGGTCGAAGCCGAGTCGGCAGTATCGGTGTTGGTCATCGACTGGACGACGATGGGATGATCGCCGCCCACTTTCACTCCCCCTACATCCACCACGGCCGCCGCGCGCCGGCGTTTTACAGCCATTAAAACCTCCGGAACTCTTGATTTTAGCATCCGGGTGGCGCTAGCATGGCCGCTGGTTCTGGAGGAGCCGGCGCGCACACTGGGACGGTGAAGCCGATTGTGCCAGGCGTGTGGTTCCGCGCGAGACCCGGGCCGCATTTGGAAACCAGGTTCCTGTTTCAACGTCTATTACAGTGCCGGACCACGTCAAGAACCGGGTGGGGCCGTTTCTCGTGCTCCAGGTGAAGGACACCTACGAAGAGATCACTCAGAAAAAGCCGCACGGAGATTTGCCCCATTAGGTTTCTATCGAGAGCGCGGGCCTGGATGCCTGCCGTGCTTCTGATCGCTATAGCGGTCCCGGGAGCGGAGCCGCCGCTCGCTCCACGGACGCTGGCGGCGCTCGATCACATCCGCGCCAATTCGCTGCGCGGCCATCTTTCCTTCATTGCCTCGGACCTGCTCGAGGGGCGAGCCACTCCTTCACGCGGGCTGGATCTTGCGGCGGAGTACATCGCGGCGCAGTTCCGGCGAGCCGGACTCGAGCCGGCCGGCGACGACGGCTATTTCCAGACGGCGGACATGCTCGAATTAGAACCGGCGAAAAGTGGCTTCGAGATGAAGATCGAGGCGGGCGGCCGCACGATTCCGATTGCGCGCGACGAGACTACGCCCAAGTTCCACAGTTCACTCGATCTGGCTGGGGCGGCGATCTACAAGGCCGACAGCCATGACGAAGCATCCCTCGATCGGCTCAAACCCGAGGACGTCGAAGACAAAGTGCTGGTGGCGGAGCTGCCGGAGTTCGCCGGCGCCGAGGCAGATGGCGCCGCGCGGAAATTCCGCGCTCTACGGGCCGCGGTGCGTCGTGCCAAGCCCCGGCTAACGCTTCTGCTGACGTCGGGCGGCATGGCGGAGCTGAACACCAGGCTGGTGAGTCCAGGGAACGCGGAACAGAAATCGCTGCAAATGATCGTGCGCAGTCCGGAAGCTCTGGCGTGGTTCCGGCCGCTCAAGCCCGGTGTGACGGGCGCTATCCTCACGCTGCATTTTCCCGCGCCCGCGGAAACACCGGTCAAGCTGCGCAACGTCATAGGCCTTCTGCGCGGATCGGACGCGGTTCTCAGCAAGACGTACGTGCTGGTCAGCGCTCATTACGATCACCTCGGCATGAAATCCGTCTCGACCGGCGACCGCATTTTCAACGGCGCCAATGATGACGGGAGCGGAACCGTCTCGGTGATCGAGCTGGCTGCCGCGTTGTCCACGCTCGAGCCCAGGCCCCGGCGCAGCATCGTCTTCCTGACTTTTTTCGGCGAGGAGATCGGCACGGTAGGCTCCGAGTACTATGCCAAGCACCCGGCTTTCCCCATCGAGAAGACGATTGCCGACGTCAATCTGGAACAGGTGGGCCGCACCGACGCGACCGACGGGCAAAAACGCTGCCAGGCGACTTTCACGGGGTTTGATTATTCCGATCTGCCGCGCGTCTTTCAACGCGCGGGCGCCACCACGGGCGTGCGCGTTCTGAGTGATGCACCCTATGGCGATTCGTTCTTTTCACGCAGCGATAATGCGCCGCTCGCGAATGTTGGAATTCCGGCCCACACGCTCGCTGTGGCTTTCGGATTTTCCGATTACCATGAGGTGGGTGATGAATGGCAGAAGATCGACTACGACAACATGGCCAAGGTCGACCGCATGGTGGCGTTAGGAGTGATTCTGCTGGCGGATCGAACGCAGTCCCCGAGTTGGAATGAAGCGGATCCCAGAGCGGAGCGGTATGCGAAGGCGTGGCGGGAGCGCCACGCGGCTCGTTAGTGCGCCGTCAAGCAACAGGCACGATCGGCTTGGAGGCGGCTTTCAGATCGTCCTTGGGATACTGGTAGTACTCGCCCAGGTACGAAAACTGTTCCACATCCCCCTTGTCAACCAGGTTGTCGATGATGCCGCCGAACGGAATCGTATGCCAGTCATTGACTGGCACCATGGTCCGGGGATTGAGTTTGACAGCCTCGATCGATTTCGTCAGCTCAAATTTGGCCATCCATAACTCCGAAACAGTTTCCTACACCGGATCTTAGCCCATCCCAGCAGCCCGAGACAATATATCCAAAGGTTGCAAGGGCACGGCAAAAATGCAGGTACATGCCACTCTCCAGGTGAATGGTGCGCGCTCGCGATTGCGTGTGGCAGTCGTAAATTCTCTGGCGAAGGGTCTTGAAGATTTGACGGCCGCAGTGTAACGTAGGGGAAACTACCGCGCACGCTCAAGCTGTTGCGAGGTCGCGTAGTGTCTTAACGGGCTTGTTCGCGCCTTTCTTTAGCATTCGGCGGCGTTTTGAAATCGCCTCCGGGTCAGATTTGGCCAGTCAAAGGCTAGGAGAGAGGAAGACGAACATGCGCACCCCGGTTCCATTACCAACGTTGAGGTCAGTTCTCTTTGGTTGGCAGTTTCGCGCTCACGCGGGGCCTTTTCGGCCCCAAAATCCCCCAGCGCTAATTGTGGTTAGCGATCCATCCGGTCGTGCGGTTAACGACTCGGTCCCCACCATTGGCAGTCTTGTTTAAACCTCCATAAGTAACTAAAAAGAAAGAAAGCTCGGTAAGACCGGTTCGACGAGTATCGACGACCTAGGCTACTTGAATGATGCAATCAAGACGATGGATGTGTGGGCAAACTTTGATCAAGGTCCTTTTTCTTTTTATAGCTGTTGTGGCGGTAGACCGCGCTGCGGCGCAGACGGCCTCGCTTTCACTTTCATCCGGTTCTGGCGCGCCGGGCGCCACGGTCACGCTCAATGTTTCCCTCACGACCAACGGCACTTTGCCGGCGGCGGTACAGTGGGATCTCTTTTATACGGCCTCGGATCTGGGTCCGGGTGCAGGGACCTTCTACACCACCGGTGCGGCCGCCAGTGCTACTGGCAAGACGGCAACCTGCAATAATATTGCATCCGGCGACATCCGTTGTATTGTGGCGGGGCTCAATAGCACTCCCATTGGCAGCGGCGTTCTGGCTACCCTGACACTGCAAATCGCATCCACCACCACGAGCACGTCGACGGCACTCACGGTCTCGAATCTGGCTGCGTCAGACGGCAGCAGCACCCCCAAAACTGTGTCCATTACGAGCGCTGGGCCGGCGACGGTTACGATCGCTCAACCCTCCGGTGGCGGCCCTCCTGCGCTCTCGAGCTTAACGTGCGCGCCTGCGAGCCTGGTGCCGCCTTCCTCGGCAACTTGTACCGTCAGCCTGACGGCCGCGCCTTCCAGCTCCACCGTCGTCGCGCTGTCGAGCGGCAACTCCGCGCGAGTCTCGGTGCCGGCTTCGGTGACGCTTGCATCCGGAACGATGTCCAAAACTTTCACGGCCACCTCGCCGTCGGCAGTGAGCGCGAGTACGTCCGTTGTCTTGACGGCCGCGCTGAGCGGGGTCTCGCGAACTTTCTCGCTGGGCCTGGCTCCGGCTACGGGTGGCGGCCCTCCTGCGCTCTCGAGCTTAACGTGCGCGCCTGGGAGCCTGGCGCCGCCTTCGTCGGCAATTTGTACCGTCAGCCTGACGGCCGCGCCTTCCAGCTCCACCGTCGTCGCGCTTTCGAGCGGCAATTCGGCGCGCGTCTCGGTGCCGGCTTCGGTGACGATCGCATCCGGAACGATGTCCCAAACGTTCACGGCCACCTCGTCGTCGGCGGTGAGCGCCAGTACTTCGGTTGTCTTGACGGCCGCGCTGAGCGGGGTCTCGCGAACTTTCTCGCTGGGCCTGACTCCGGCTAGCCTCGTGCCACCTGGCGTTTCATCACTGATCTGCAGCCCGAGTTTTGTGGGCGCAGGTTCAAGCACTTCCTGCACTGTGTACCTGATGGCCGCGGCGCCGTCGGGAGGCACGCTAGTAACGATATCGAGCAGCAACGGTTATGCATCTGCTCCCCCGGCCGTGACCGTACAGGCCGGTACCAGCAGCGCGGTTTTTCCTGTCTCGGCCCCCCTGGTCACCGCTACGCAGACTTCCGTGATCTCGGCGGTCTCAACCGGGACACCTCAATCCGCTACCTTAACCATTCAGCCGGCGCCGAGTGGCCCAGCGACCCTTGCCGCGGTGAGTTGCAACCCAGGCACGGTGCTTCCAGGCGGATCTAGCGCTTGCACGGTCTCCCTGACCAAAGGAGCGCCGGGGAGCGGCATCACGGTGGCTCTCTCTAGCAGCAACCCGCAAGTGAGTTTGCCAGGTGCGATCCTGATTCCGGCTGGAGGTACTTCGGCGACTGTCACCGCTACTGCGGCGATCGGAGCCGGCGGGGGCATCGCGACCATATTGGCGAGCGCGACATCGGTGGTGCAGTCGACGGTGCTCACTATTGCGGCGGCGGGAGGAAAGGCGGGCATGGTGTGCGCGCCCGCGATCGTCCAAACGCCCGGCACTGCTAACTGCACTCTCAGTCTGCAAAGTCCGGCGCCATTCAACACCCTGGTATTGCTCTCCTCGTCCAGTACCAGCCTGACGGTTCCGCCATCCATTACGATTGGGGCGGGTTTGACGAGCGCCACCTTCACGGCTACCGCGACGGCCGTCTCCGCCAGTACCACGGCTCTGGTGAGCGCGCCAAGCCAGAGCGCCTCGCAGGCCCTGACCCTGTTGATCGCGGTGAAAACGGACGTGACGGTGACGTCGGTTTCGTGCAGCCCGAGCACGCTCACAGGCGGCGGAGCCGGCGCCTGCCAGATCGGCCTTTCCGGAGCCGTGCCCGGCGGTGTCAGCATTCAGCTCTCTTCCAGCAGCACGCAGGTAACGGTTCCGGCGTTCGTACAGCCGCCCGCCGGCAGCACGTCGGCGCCGTTCATCGCCACCAGTTCCCTCATCGACCATGACGAAAAGGCGCAATTCATCGCCAACCTTGGGTCTTCATCGGCGCAGACGAATTTTTCTTTGATTGGGGTCAAGCCTGTCGGGTTGGCTTGTGCGCCGACAACATTACAATCCGGTTCGCCGTTCAACTGCCGGGTGACGTTGAATTCCGGGCAGGCCGTGACGCCCATCGCGCTGGCGCTTGGAAGCAGCGATGCGCACGTGAAGGTGCCGGCTACGGTCTCGAGCAAGGCCGGACAAGCCAGCATCGGTTTTCAGGCGAGCACCACTGTAGTGCGCGCCAATCAAACCATCACGTTGAGCGCCGGCTTCAAGAGTAGCGCTGTGCAGAGCACGGTAACGCTCACTCCTCAGGCGCCGGTACTGACGGTGCCCGGGCTGCAGGTCGTTCTGCCTGGAAAGGCCGTGACTTTTACTGTTTCGGCCAGCGACCCGGCGGGACTTTCGGTGGCATTGTCGATTGCCGGCCTGCCTCCGAACGCCGGCTTCAATCCCAATAGCGGGACGTTCTCCTGGTATCCCCAGGCAACCCAAACCGGTCTGTACATCGTGCACTTCACCGGCACCAATCTTGCCGGAGTTTCTACAACCCAGGGCGTGGTCATCGAGGTGACTTCCAGCACTCCGGTGATCTCCATGCTGGCCAACGCCGCCAGTTTCACCGACGATGGCTGCAGTCCCGGCGCGGTGGCGACATTGCTAGGCACGGGCTTCGTGAAGGCCGGCGCCAAATCTGCCCAAACCAGTCCGCTGCCCACGGAGTTGAACGGGCTCCGTGTAAAGGTAAATGACGCTTACATGCCAGTCCTCTATGCCGGGGAGAACGCCGTGAATTTCCAATGCCCGCAGCTTGCCGCGGGTTCACCGGTGTCGCTGACTGTCGAAAGCGATACGGGCACCTCTTCGACGTTCTCCTCGCAAATGAATTTTGCTGCGCCGGGTATCTTTACGCTGGACGGATCCGGAAAGGGACAGGGCGCCATTCTGATCGCCAACACGAATAAACTTGCGATGACGCCAGTCTCGGGGATTCCGGGGCAGCTAGCCACACCCGGGGGCTGGGTCTCGATTTACGCCACCGGGCTGGGCCCAACCGACGTCAAGATTGCGAGTGGCGCGCCCGCCCCGCTAAACCCGCTGGCGAAGGTGACGGCACCGCTGGACGTCCTGGTGGATGGACAGAAGGCCGAGGTCAACTTTGCCGGTCTGGCGCCGGGATACAACGGATTGTACGTTGTGAATGCCCAAGTGCCGCCTTCTACGTTAGCCGGCAGCGCCGTCCCGGTGCAGATCGCCGTGCACCTGCCGGATGGCACGGTCGCTCTAAGTAATTCGGTTACAATAGCGGTTGCTCCGGCGGGTAATTAATCGTACATTGCCGTTACTTGCGGCTTTGACTCTCCCTAATTCAGGGAATAATATGCTTCCCTGGAGCGCTGGTAAAGAGCGCTCCAATCTCGTGACCGCCGTCCGGCGGTCTCTCAGCCAAGGAGGCACATGCGAAAGATTCCCAGCGTCTTGTCGATAGTTACGGTTCTTGCTCTGGCGTGGTCCGGGGCAGCGTTTGCGCAGGGCGGTACTTGCAGCGGAATGAGCCTCGGCGCCGGAGCCAGCCTGAACGGCTTCGTACCTTTTCAGGCCAGTAGTCTTTGGAATACCGATATATCCAACGCCCCAGTCGATCCTAATTCGACGAATATCATCAACTTTATTGGCTCCACAGTGACCCTGCATCCGGATTTCGGAGCGGGAACGTTTCATAATCAGACCCTTGGGATTCCCTACCAGGTGGTTGCCGGCACGCAACCCAAAGTTACTGTCACGCTAGGAGCGTTCGCCAGCGAGAGCGATCCCGGGCCCGAGCCGATCCCCGCGAATGCGCTGATCGAAGGTTATCCCAAGCCCGGCAACGGCGACCGCCACGTGCTGGTGCTCGAGAAGGACGGCTGCTGGCTGTACGAGCTCTACCACGCCACGCTCAATCGCGGGAAGTGGAGCGCGGACTCGACCGCCATCTGGGACATGACCATCAACGAGCAGCGGCCCTACACGTGGACTTCCGCCGACGCCGCCGGCCTTCCCGTTTTCGTAGGGCTCGCGCGTTACGACGAAGTGGCGGCGGGCGCCATCAATCACGCGCTGCGCTTCACCGTGCCCACGTCGCAGCGCGCGTTCGTGCTGCCGGCGACGCACTGGGCATCGACGGTTACCAACCCCAGCGCTCCGCCCATGGGAACGCGCTTACGCCTCAAGGCCAGTTTCGACATCTCGGGTTTTCCGGCCGACGATCAGGTGATCCTCACGGCGATGAAAAAATACGGCCTGATTCTGGCGGACAACGGCAGCGCGATCTTCATCAGCGGCGTGCCGGACGATCGCTGGAACAATACCAACCTGAATCTGCTGAAGAGCATCACCGCTTCCAACTTCGATGTGGTGCAGCAAGGCACCATCTTCACGGATGCCAACGTGCCCACCGGACCATCGCCCACCATCAGCAGCTTCACCGCGAATCCGACAACCGTTACGGCCGGCTCGCCGGTAACGCTGAGCTGGAGCGTGACCAACAACGTCTACAACATCATCGATCCGCAAGTGGGACCGGTACGCGGGACGAGCATTGTAGTGACGCCATCGGCCACCACAACTTACACGTTTTACAGCACCAATCAGTTCGGGCGGTCCACCGCGACTGCTACGGTTACGGTTCATTAGAAACGCCAACAACGGGTGCTAACGGGAGGGCGCTTCGCGCGTCTCAAGAAGTGTGAGGCGCCTTTTCCCCAATCGAATTCGGCTGCTGGCCGCGGGCCTGGTAGTAGTGCTCGGCGGCCTGGTTCAAATCCCCGCTGGGCGGGCCTATTGCCAGTCGGAATTCCGCAGGTATTTTGAAGGATTGGGGGCCACCGATGCCCGGGTTAACCCCGTGGAGAGGGTCATCTTCAGCCTGCTGTTGACAAAAACCAGGCCGGACGGACAGTCTCCGCGCGCGCAGGAAACGCCGGCGAAACAATTGTAAGCTTCAGCCTTTTTTCTTGGTGGGATGGCGCCGCACCGGCGCGGCGTCTTTGCCGGTCCAGCCGGCGATCTTCTTCTTCTCCACGTCGAAAGTAATATTGTACGGTTCTTTCGTAAACGCGCTCGGTACGCCGGCAAACTCGATTTCGATGCCGGGTTCTGCTTTGCCGGGTAGAGGAGCATCCAGGGTCAACGTAGCGTCCGGCGTGGTCCCGTCGCCTATCGAGAGGACGAGTTCTTTCGGGTGGAGTGCGGGCTTCGATGAGATCAGCTTGCCCTTGAAAGTCTGAACACCGCCGGCGCCGCCGGGAACTTCCGCGCCCTTCATATTGTTATTGAAGTACTGATCGCCGTCGGCGGCCGTCAGCGCTTGTTTCAGGTTCATCCAGAGCGCTAGCCCGGGGTTCTTCTTCTTGAACTCCTCTTCGTTCTTGGCTTTCAGTTCCTCGACGTTCTCGATTTTGAAACCGGCGGGCGGGACGGGCTGCGCCTTGGCCTGCTCACGTAGAGCTTTTAGTCCTTCCGGATCCTGCCCGTGATACCGGTTATAGGCGTTCACGAAGTAAGTGTCGATGGACTGGCGGGCTTGCGGGTTGAATCCGCCCTGTGACTGATCGAGCGACGCCGCACGGGCGAAATGGTAGAGGGCTTCGGACTGCCGTTCCGGCTTTTTCTGGGCCAGAATGGCGGTGCCCACCCAGTAAGAAACTTGGGCGTTATTGGGCGTTGACTTTAACGACAGGGCGAATTCTTTTTCGGCCGTTTCGTTATCTTTTTTTTGCATGGCGATCCAGCCACGGGCGGTGTGCGCTAGGGTTTCGGTCTGCGTCTTGGCCTGGGCCCACTGGGCGTCGGTGGTCGTAGTCGGCTTCTTTGCGGGATCGAAGAACGTGTCGAGGTTTGTCAGCAGACCGTTGGCGGCTTTCTCGCCCAAGGCCAGATCCTCGGGTTTATTCAGGGCCAGGACGTTTTGCGCCATCAGGAACAGGGCCGTCAGGTCCTTGGGGTCAGCCTGCAGCGACTCGTTGCAAGCCTCCATCACCTTCTGAGGCTGGTTCATGGCGGCGTAGGTCTGGCAGTACATATCCTGCCGCTGGAGCCCGAAAGCGCTGGTCGGATACTTCTCCTTCCAGCTATTGAGGAGCTCGATCTTCTTGCTGGGCGTCTGCTCTTTTGTGATCGCCGTAAAGAGGTCGTACTCCGCGCGGTCTTTCCATTGCGGCTGTGCGTTTTGCGCCGGTGCTGCTGCCGGCTGCTCCTGGCCAGGCAGTGGCAGAGCCGTCATCCCCGCCGCAACCGCCACCGTCAAGAATCCCTTTAAAACTCGATCGAGCACTTGATGCCTCCCGCTAATTTCCGCTGAATGTAAAATTGGTGGACCGTGCCAGCCGTCCCAACGGATTCACCTTGCCGGTGGGTACTTGCGGAGTATAGCCGAACCACACTGGTGGCGCAACATATTGGACGCCGGGGGGAAACTTTCGGTTCCAGGCCGGAACCGGCGCGCCCCGCATGCTAGAATTCCCAAACCGCATGCGCTACCTCGATCTCGGGGTGATCCTGCTTTACCTCATAGCCATCACATGGTTCGGCGCGCACTTCCGTAGCGGGCGAAAGACCCTCAAAGACTACTTCCTGGGAGGCCGCACCGCCCCCTGGTGGGCCATCAGCCTTTCCATTATTTCCGCCGAAACCAGCACCTTGACCGTCGTGGGGACGCCGGCTCTCTCCTTCGCCGGCAACCTGGGATTCCTGCAAGTCGTGTTCGGCTACCTGCTGGCCCGAATCCTGATTTCCGTGGTGCTGCTGCCGCACTACTTCCGGGGCGAGATGTATACGGCTTATGAGGTGATGCGGCGCAGGTTCGGCGAGCGCACGCGGAAATTGACGGCGCTGATTTTCCTGGTGACCCGTGCCCTGGCCGAGGGCGTGCGCGTGTTCGCCATCTCGATTGTTATTTCGATCGTGCTGAATACCGGGGAGATTCCCTCCATACTTCTGATTGTGGCGCTGACCCTGTTTTACACGTTCGAGGGTGGAATGACGGCCGTAATCTGGACGGACGTGATTCAGATGGCGCTCTACGTTATGGGCGCGATCGTCAGCTTTTTCGTCATTCTGCACCAAATTCCTGGCGGCTGGGGGCATCTGGTGGCGGTAGCGGCTCCCGCTGGCAAATTCCAGATCTTCGATTTTGATTTCAGCTTCAGCATGCAGTATTTCTCCCGGACTTATACTTTCTGGGCCGGACTGCTGGGAGGATGTTTCCTGACGACCGCGAGCCACGGCACCGACCAGCTCATCGTGCAGCGGCTGCTGAGCGCGCGCAGCGAGGCGCAGAGCCGGGCCGCTCTGCTTGGGAGCTGGATCGTCATTTTCTTCCAGTTCGGACTGTTTCTTCTGATCGGAGTTGCATTGTTCGTTTATTACCGGGAAGCGGGCTTGCCGGCGCCCGCAAAACTGGATCGCATCTATCCGCAGTTCGTGTGGCAGCAGCTCCCACCTGGAATCGCCGGCCTGGTCACCGCGGCCATCGTTGCAGCCGCCATGGCGAATCTGAGCGCGGCTTTGAACGCCCTCGCATCTACCACGGTGATGGATTTCTTCCGACCGCTCTCGCCCGCGGCCGGGCCGGAAGCTGACGGGCATCTTCTGCGATGGGCCAGATATGCGACCGTGGCCTGGGGGTTGGTCCTGGTGGCCATTGGAATGGTGGCGCGACACTGGGGATCGGTGCTGGAGTCCGGCCTCTCGATTGCGTCCGTTACCCTGGGGCTGCTGCTGGGCGTATTTCTGCTGGGCGTGCTGACGCGGCGCGTGGGCCAGAATGCCGCCTCGTTCGGAGTGCTTGCAGGCCTGGCGGTCATTCTTTATGTCCGCTTCATGACGCCGATCGCCTGGACGTGGTGGGTGCTGATCGGCACTCTGGTGACATTCGCCGCCGGATTTTGTGCATCATTACTACAGCGCTCGCCGCGCAACGTATGACGCCTCCGTCCCAACCTAGAACACAATCCGCGGCCTCCGGCGTGGAATTAAGGCGCGAGCTCGGCCTATGGGGCGCCGTGGCCATCGTCATCGGCACCGTTATCGGGAGTGGCATTTTCATTGTTCCCCAGACCATGGTGCAACTGGTCGGGACGCCGCGCCTGGTGTTTGTCGTATGGGTGGTGGGCGGGTTGCTGTCGCTCGCCGGCGCGCTTAGCTATGCGGAACTGGCCGCGGCCATGCCGGAAGCGGGCGGGGAATATGTGTATTTGACTGAAGGTTACGGCCCGTTCTGGGGATTTATTTACGGATGGACCCAAATGTGGGTAGCCAAGAGCGGCTCGATCGCCATACTTGCGACCGGCTTCTTTCAATATCTCGCCAACTTCCTACCGGGGCTCGAGCGGGTTATCGTGACGGTTCCTCTTCCGCTCGGTGCGCACGGCGCGCCGCTCGATATTCGTTACGGGCAGTTGCTGGCCATGGCCCTTATTTTCTCGCTGGGCGTTCTCAACTACTTCGGCGTGAAGATCGGCGGCGGCGTCCAGGTGGCGGTAACAATCGTGAAAGTCGCTTTGATTTTGCTGATCGTGGTGGCAGGGCTGGGCTGGGGTCATCCCGCGGCACCGCGCGGCGCGGCCCTGGTCCACCTCACCGTGCTGGGATTCTTCGCGGCGCTGGTTAAATCCCTATGGGCGTACGACGGTTGGAATAATGTCAGCATGGTGGCGTCGGAAATTCGCAAGCCCCAGCGCAATCTGCCGCTCGCGCTCATCTGGGGCACGGCCGCCGTGATCGGGATTTACCTGCTGGCCAATATGGCGTACTTTTACGTCCTGACGCCGGAGCAGGTGGCGGGCAGCAACCGTGTGGCGGCGACTATGATGCGGCAGGTACTCGGGCAGGGCGGGGCGAATCTGGTCTCGGTGGCCGCCATGATCTCCATGTTCGCCGCTTTGAACGGGTCGATCCTTTCCGGCGCCCGCGTTCCGTACGCACTGGCGCGAGGCGGTTATTTCTTCGCTCCCATGGCGCGTGTAAATCAGAACCACCACACGCCCGCGGCCGCCATCATGGGCCTGAGCGCCTGGGGCATGGTAGTCGTCCTCTCGGGGACCTACGACCAACTGCTGGATTACGTGATCTTCGCCAGCTGGCTGCTCTATGGCATGACCACCGCCACGGTGCTGGTGCTTCGCAGGAAACGCCCCGACCTTCCCCGGCCCTACCGGACCATCGGGTATCCCGTAGTACCGGTACTATTCGTCATAATGTCCGCCGCCATTGTCATCTCGGCTCTGTACAATTCCCCGCGCGAATCCCTGCTGGGGCTTATTTTGATTTTTACTGGCTTTCCCTTTTATTTTCATTGGCGAAAACAGCGCATGCGGGCGTGAAACCCCATCCCGTTCCCGCCTCCCCCACCCGGTATCCTGCAAATTCTGTTCCGAATTCAGAACAAAAAGCTTGAAATGTAAACGAAAGTAAGATAAACAACAGATGTACAGGCCTTACATGTGGCCACCTTTGTTCTGCCGTCAGAACAGAAGCGCCGGGAATTCTTCCATTCGGGGGGCAAGATGGACGTTACGAAGATCCTGACCGAATTGCGTCAGGAACGAGAGCAAATTGAAGAAGCAATACTGAGCTTGGAGCGGTTGGCCAGAGGGCGTGGCCGCCGCCGCGGGCGTCCGCCGTCCTGGATGGCGGAACTGGACAAGAAACGTGGCCGGCCCCCAGGGAGCAAGAACAAGGCCCCGAATCTGCAAAAAGCTGTCGGGCTGGCCTGAGTTCGGGGGACGCGCGTCACTTCAGCGATAGAGCAGGTATTTCTCGCGCAAAGCTAGAAATGGCTGCATAACGTCCTGTTGCCGCTGGCGGATGGCCTCCGGGTCTTCGCCGGCGGCAAGCGCGCGTATGGTCTCGGCATTGCCAATTAAGGGGCGGTCGGCTTCCAGTGAGATTTCCCCCGGGTAGAGCTTTAGGAGCGCGGCGGCGATCTCCAGTCCCAGCCGCGAGGAGTCAAATGCTTCCCGGCTAATAACGTTGAACCGGATGCCTTCGATTTCTGTTCCGGCGAGATTTGAGGACGCCGGCTGGAACCGCACCGCGTAAAACCGAACGCCGGGAACCCACCGTTGATTTAGATAGGCCGCCAGCTCCGTCCCGTGGATGAAATTCGCGCCGATCATTTCAAAGGGCGCTTCAGTCCCGCGTCCCACGGAATAATTCGGCGAATACTCGAGCATCGCGACACCCGGATAGAGCATGGCGGCGGTCAGGCTCCGCATATTGGGCGAAGGATTGACCCAGGGAAGGCCCGTTGCGTCGAACCAGTCGCCGCGTTCCCAGCCTTTCATGCGCACCACCGTCAGGCGCGCGCCGATATGGTTTTCAGCGTTGAAAAGCGTGGCCAGCTCGCCCATGGTCATGCCGTGCCGCAGCGGCAGGGGAAAATAGCCGACAAACGAAAGCTCGCCGCGATCGAGTACCGGCGGCTCGACGTGGACACCAGTGATGGGGTTGGGCCGGTCGAGCACGTAATACGGAATATCCGCCTTGGCTGCCTCTTCCATGGCCAATGCCATGGTCGAAACATAAGTATAAAGACGCGCTCCGACGTCCTGAATATCGAAGACCAGCGCGTCGATGCCGCGCAGCATTTCAGCCGTGGGCCGGCGGTTTTTCTCGGCATATAGGCTCCAGACCTTGACCCCAGTTTTCGCGTCGGTAGTGTCGCCGATCCCCTCGCGATCTTCTTTGCCGGCGATGCCGTGCTCGGGCGAGTAGAGCGCGGTCACCTTGATGCCGGCGTCAATCATGCGGTCCACATTGCGGCGGCCCTCGCGGTCGATTCCGGTCTGATTCGTGATCAACCCGATTTTCCTGCCTCTCAGCTCCTGGAATCCCTCCTCCTCCCAGACGTCGAGGCCGGTACGCACTTGCCCGTTGCGCGCGACATCGCGATGCAGCCCGGCGCCGGTGAGGGTCTCGTTGTATCCAGTGAGCGTGACGCCGGGAGTCGTAGTGCCCACGGCGGCCGCAACGATGGTGGCGACTCTGCCGCGCAGAGACGTGAGGGATGGCCGCAGATGCGGATGGACGGCATTGGTCAGCAGGATCACGTAAGTGTTCGACTCGGGATCGAGCCAAAGCGACGTTCCGGTAAATCCGGTGTGGCCGAACGACCCGATGGGAAACAGATCTCCGCGTTCACCCGAGTACGCCGAATCAATATCCCATCCCAGGCCGCGCAGGATGGGCTGATCGGCCGGGCTCTGCGGCGTGGTGAATTTCTCGACGGTCAGCGGGCTGAATATGCGAGCGCCGTTCCCGGTTCCACGATCGAGCATCATCTGGCAGAAGCGCGCCAGATCGTCGGCGGTCGAGAACAGGCCCGCGTGCCCCGCTATGCCGCCCATGTAACGGGAAGTCGGGTCGTGAACCACGCCGCGCAGAAGCAGGTGCTCCTTATCCAGCATTTCGGTGGGCGCGATGCGCGGCCGCAGGGAAGGCGGCGGGAGAAACATTGTTTCGCGCATCCCAAGCGGCGCAAATACCGTCTTGCCGGCATAGTCAGGCAGCATCTCGCCACTCAAGCGATGGACGATTTCCCCCAGCAGGATAAAATTGATGTCGCTGTAGACAAAGCGCACCCCCGGAGGTCCGGCGGGCGTGTCGACCAGGGCGCGATGAATGCCCGTTTCGTAACCGCTCCAGGGCGGCTGGAGATCAAGATCCCCTCGTAAGCCGGAAAAGTGCGTCATCAAATTACGAATGGTGATCGCACTCTTGCCGCCCTGAAACTCGGGCAAGTAATCGGTCACGCGGTCGTTGAGGCGCAGCTTGCCTAGCTCGAAAAGCTTCATTAGTGCGGAGGTCGTGGCCACTACTTTGGTGAGCGAGGCGCAGTCGAAGATAGTGTCGACGGTCATCGGCTCGGGCGCCGGGATTTCGGCGCGGCGCCCATAAGCTTTGCGGTAGACGACTTGCCCCTTATGGCCAATCAGCAGAACCGCTCCGGGGATGCGGTTCTCGTGAATGGCTTGGGTGATGGCGTCATCCAGCGCCGCGGCGCCCGAGAAGTCCTGGCCCCAGGCGAGCGGGATTGCTGCCAGCCAGACGGCGCACAGAATCTGATTCATAGGCCCATCATAGCGGCTTTGTGTGGGATGACCGACGGGCCTCGATCGCCCGGTTTTGACTTCCGTTTTGCGGTCTGCTAGCGTACTCTAAGTCACTTGCCGACTGGCGTAGAATGCCATTAAAGAAGAAGACGACCGTGGCAAAAAACATAGGAAAATCCGAACCAGAACCCATAGTTGCGGCGCGCCGCCGCACCTCCGCTGCCGGTCAAGACAACGCTGCAGCGGCGGCTGCGGAGGCGCGCGCCGCGGCGCAACAGGCTCAGTTGAAGACTTTCGAGCAGGCCGTTCGCCTGTTTCACACCAGAAAATTCTCAGACGCCCGCGAGCAGTTCGTCAAAGCCGTCACCGGGCCGAACCGCGAGATGGCCCACAACGCCGAGTTACATATTCGCATGTGCGACCGCCGACTGGAGAAGGCGGTGGTGGATCTGAAGACGGCGGAAGAGCACTACAACTACGGCGTCGCAATGATCAACGCGCGCAACATCGGCGAAGCACAACAGCACCTCGAGGCCGGCCTGAGACTCGAACCGCAAGCCGACCATATTCTCTACGCGCTGGCGCTCTGCAAATGCCTGGTTGGAGATATGGAGGGGGCTCATGAGAATCTCAAACGCGCCATCGATCTGGAGCCCCGCAACCGGATCTCCGCGCGGCAAGACGCGGATTTCGCCGCCTTCACGAACCACCCGCAGATGCAGCAACTTTTGTACCCGGATAAAACCGGCGCGTTGTAACGCCGTACGGCGGGCCGGTGGGGCCCCGGATGCCTGACATGTGGTTGCCTCCCGCGATGGGCCAGGAGGGCGCAACGGGCCCTCTGCGGATTGTGGCCATCGGCGGCGGTACGGGACTTTCCGCGCTCCTGCACGGATTAAAGCAACATGTGGGCGGGCGCGGCCCGGGGCCAAATGTGGATATCGCCGCGGTTGTAACGGTGATGGACGACGGCGGCAGCTCGGGCCGGCTGCGGCGCGAATTCGACGTGCTGCCCCCGGGCGACATCCGCAACTGCATCGTCGCGCTGTCGGAAGATGAAACCTTGCTCTCCCGGCTTTTTCAATATCGCTTCCAGAGCGGACGCGGCTTGAAGGGCCACAGCTTTGGAAATCTGTTTCTCACGGCCCTCACGCACATTACCGGCGATTTCACCGACGCGGTACGAGTATCCTCCGAAGTACTGGCGATCAAGGGGCGCATTTATCCGGCTACCGCCGCCAGCGTGGTTCTGGAGGCGGTGCTCGAGAACGGGCAGCGCGTTCAGGGCGAAACGAAGATCAGCCGCAGCCGGCGGCGGATCGAGAGCGTGCATTTGCGGCCGCGCCGCTGCCGCCCGCTGCCGGACGTGCTGGCGGCCATAGCGCAGGCGGACCTCATCACGCTCGGTCCGGGCTCGCTATTCACCAGTGTCGTTCCGAACCTGCTGGTGGAAGGGATTGCGAAAGCTATCCGCAATTCTGCCGCGATCAAGGCCTACTTCGTGAATCTGATGTGGCAGCCGGGGGAAACGACCAACTTCGCCGCATCCGACCACATTCGCGCCATCCACCGTCACGCGCGAGGCAAGCTGCTGGATTACGCGGTGGTAAACACTCGCGAGATCCGGCCCGCGCTGCGCCGCCGCTATGCGCGCCAGGAGTCGGCGCCAGTGGAGGCTGATTTCGACCAGATTGGCGCCATGGGCGTCAACGTGGTTTGCGGCGACCTGGTTCAGGAGTCCGGTCTGGTGCGCCATAACCCCGACGCCGTTGCCGCTATCGCCATCGAGCTGGCCGCCAAAGGCCGCCGGCGGCGGCAAATGTCGCGGTAACCACCGTTCACATTGAATAATAAGGAGCATGGAGACTCACGTAACCGTTGTCATCCTGGCTGCCGGCCTGGGCACGCGCATGAAATCGCGGCGCGCCAAAGTGCTGCACCAGGCCGGCGGCAAAACGCTGATCGAGCACACGGTGGATACCGCGCTCACGATGACCAGCCCGGATCGCGTGTTCGTAGTAGTAGGACACCAGGCCGCCGAGGTGCGGAGCGTGGTGGAAGCGCGCGGCATCCAATTCATCCATCAGACCGAACAGAAAGGCACGGGGCACGCGTTGATGACGGGGCGCGACCCGCTGGCAGGCCTCGGGGGGCTGCTGGTTGTGTACTACGGCGACTGCCCGCTCATCCCGCGAGCGGTGCTCGATGCCCTGGTTGCCCATCAGAAGAAATCGGAAGCCGCCGCGACTCTAGTTGCCGCCGAGCTTGCTGACCCCACCGGCTATGGCCGCGTCATTCGCGATAGCGCGGGGCGCGTGCTCGCGATCGTCGAGCAGAAAGCAGCCACTCCGGAGCAGCTTGCCGTGCGCGAGGCCAACATCGGCATCTATTGTTTCCGCGCGGATCTCTTCTGGAAGCACGTGGACGAGATCCAGCCCAACAATCCCGCGCGCGAATTCTATCTGACGGACATGGTCGAGATTCTCATCCGCGCCGGCCATACGATTGACGCTTATCGCGCCGAAAGCGCAATCGAGCTGTTGGGCATCAACAACCGGGTCGAGCTGGCCGCGGCGGACGGCGCGTTTAGGGAGCGCAAGGCTCGCGAGCTGATGCTGGCCGGCGTCACGATCGAGAAACCCGAGACCGTTAGCGTGGACGATGGCGTCGCGATCGGCATCGATACGGTGATCGAACCGTTTGCCCAGATC
>Ga0075426_10000560_pt1 | contig 25749 bp, 23 predicted proteins | sample SoiMethybrSBSTD5_FD_75304 | JGI IMG/M metagenome (GOLD analysis project Ga0075426, IMG submission 75304) | Bulk soil microbial communities from a Populus tree surrounding site in Tennessee, USA - Soil MetaG P. TD hybrid SBSTD5 | ecosystem: Environmental > Terrestrial > Soil > Tree plantation...
GTTCGTGCCGGTCACCGTGATCACCGGACATCGCAGCATCACGCCCATGCGCCGGTAGACAGCCGCCACGCGGTCCAGTCCGAGCGCGATCGCCTTCGGATGCTGGCGCTCGATGAACGCGAGCCATTCGGCGAGCCTCACGCCACGCTTTCCTGGTAGATACGGCGCACGGTGTCGATGGTATCGGCGTCTTGCGGCCGTTTGTCCGGACGGTAGCCCTTCACGCGCGCGAAGCGCAATGCCAGGCCGCCCGGGTATTGCGAGCTCTCCTGCAAATCATTGAACGCGATTTCCACCACCAACTCGGGACGCAGATGTACGGTCCATTCGTCGCGCTGGGTGGCGCGCTTGAGGAACTCGGCGGTCTGCCACTCGAGCGTCGCGTCGGTCAGGCCCTTGAATGTCTTGCCCAGCATGACGAAGCCGCCGCTCCGCGGATCGTAGGCCCCGAGGTGCAGGTTCGAGAGCCAGCCGTGTCGGCGGCCATGGCCCCACTCGGCGGCGAGCACGACGAGATCGAGCGTGCGCGAGCGCTTCACCTTCAGCCACCCGGAGCCGCGGCGGCCGGCTTCGTACGGCGCATCGAGCGCCTTCGCCATCACGCCTTCGTGTCCGGCGGCGAGCGCGCGCTCGTAGAAGCGTTGCGCCTGCGCCGCGTCGGCGGTGACGATGGCCGGCGTAATGAGCTCGGCCGGCAGCGCGGCGGCCAAGGCGTCACGGCGCTCGCGCGTCGGATGGTCGAAGAGCACGCTGCCATCGTGGAGCAGGCAGTCGAAGAAGAAAACCGACAATGGCCGCTCTGCCGAGCGCGGATCCTGCTGGCTGCCGAAGCGGCTCATGGTCACCTGGAAGGGATAGGGCCGGCCGTCGGCACGAAGCGCGATCGCCTCGCCATCGAGGATCAGCTCACGCGCGGCGCACGAGCGCACGGCGGCGACGATTTCCGGCGCGCGCGAAGTCACCTCGTTCAGATTGCGCGTGTAGAGGCGCACTTCGTCACCGCGCTTATGTACCTGTACGCGCGCGCCGTCGAGCTTCCAGTCGACAAGCGCCCTGCCGAGCGCCGCGAGCGCAGACGCCATGTCCTCCGCCGGTTGCGCGAGCATCGGCAGCACGGGCTGCATCAGCTGCACGGAGAACTGGGCGAGCGCGGCCTGGCCGCCGCCGAGCGCCGCCGCCGCGACCGGCGCGATCGCGCCGGCGAAAGCGACCGCGCGGCGTATTTCCGCCGGCGGCAGATTTGCCGCGGCGGCGACGGCTTCGACCATGATCCCCTCGAGCGCGCCCTGGCGCAGCTCGCCGACAATCAGGCGCACGAGGAAGTCCTGTTCCGCGGCCGTGGCGCGCTCGAAGAGCGAGCGCAGGATCGCCGAGCGCTGCTCTGCGGCCCCCTTGCCCTTCACGCGCTTCAACGAGGCGAACGTCTGATCCACCTCGTGCAGCGCGAGCGACGGCGCAGCGGCCGCCTGAGCGCGCGCCGCCTGCAGCGCCGCGTAGCCGACGGCGAGCTTGCCCTGGCGAATGTCGCCACTCAGGTACGGCAGCGCGATGTCGATCTCCTCGCGCGCGAGCGGTCGCAAAAAATCGGCAAGGGCGCGGATCTTGGCGAGGCGGCTCGAGGTGGCGGCGACCTGGTCCGAGACGCGAACCAGTTCGGAAAGCAGAGTCACACCGTCGCTTCGGCGGGCACCCGGAGCATGAGGGAGAGGAGCAGATGCAGCTTGTCGCGCAGCTGACGGCGGTCGACGATCATGTCGATCGCGCCCTTCTCGAGCAGGAACTCGGCGCGCTGGAAGCCCTCGGGCAGCTTCTGGCGCACCGTCTGCTCGATGACGCGTGGCCCGGCGAAGCCGATGAGGGCGCGCGGCTCGGCGAGCACCACGTCGCCGATCATGGCGAAGCTCGCCGACACGCCGCCCATCGTCGGATCGGTAAGCACGCTGATGAAGGGCAGGCGCCGCTCGGCGAGATCGGTGAGCGCGGCGGTGGTCTTCGCCATCTGCACGAGCGAGAGCGCGCCTTCCTGCATGCGCGCGCCGCCGGAGGCGCAGACGCAGACGAAGGGCAGGTTCTGCTCGATCGCCACGCGCACGCCGCGCACGAAGCGCTCGCCCACCACCGAGCCCATCGAGCCGCCCATGAAGTCGAACTCGAACGCCGCGCACACCAGCCCGAGCGCCTTGATCGAGCCCTGCATGACGACGAGCGCGTCGCCCTCGGCGGTTTGCTCCTGCGCGTCGCTCAGGCGCTCCGTGTAGCGGCGCGAATCCCTGAACTTGAGCGGGTCGAGCGGCAGCACCTCGGCGCCGATCTCGAAGCGGCCGTCGGGATCGAGCAGCGCGTCCAGGCGCGGGCGCGCGGCGAGGCGCTCGTGGTGCCCACATTTCGGGCAGACGTTCAGATTCTTTTCGAGGTCGGTGCTATAGAGGACGGCGTCGCAGGCGGCGCACTTGGTCCACAGCCCCTCGGGGACGCTCTTGCGGCTGCCCGCGCCGGTGCGCTGGATCTTCGGCGGCAACAGCTTTTGCAACCAGCTCATTTGGAAAATGAGGCGTCGAGCGCCTGGCGAATCGGCCGCAGAAAATTCTTTACTCGCGTCGGCGCTTCTGCGGGCGCACCCGCCTCGATCTCCTGGATGATGCGGCTGCCGATCACCACCGCATCGGCGCTTTGCGCAACACGGCGCGCCGACTCCGCGTCGCGGATGCCGAAGCCGACGCCGATCGGCAGCTTGGTCGCCGCGCGGATTTGCGGAATGCGCTTGCTCACCTCGGAAAGATCGAGGTGCGAAGCGCCGGTCACGCCGCGCAGCGAGACGTAATAGATGAAGCCGCTGCCGCAACGCGCGACATCGTGGATGCGCTTGTCGGTCGAAGTGGGCGCGAGCAAGAAGACCGGATCGATGTCGTGCGCTTTCGCCGCGGCGGCGAACTCGGCGCACTCCTCCGGCGGATAGTCGACGACGATCACGCCGTCGACCCCGGCGGCGCGCGCGGCGGCGAGAAATTCGCGCGTGCCCATCGCCTCGATCGGATTGGCGTAGCCCATGAGCACGAGCGGCGTGCGCGCGTCGCGGCCGCGGAACTCGCGCACCATGCCCAGGACATCGGCGAGACCGATGCCCTGCTTGAGCGCCCGCTCGCCCGAGCGCTGGATCACCGGGCCATCGGCCATCGGATCGGAGAATGGCACGCCGAGCTCGATGATGTCGGCGCCGGCTTCCACGAGCGCCTCGAGCAGCGGCACTGTCAGCGCCGGCGACGGATCGCCCGCCGTGATGTAGGGAATGAGCGCCTTGCGCCGACCGCGCGCCAGTTCCTCGAAGCGAGCGGCAATGCGCGACATCAAAATTGAATGCCCGAACGCTCGGCGACCGTGTGCATGTCCTTATCGCCACGACCGGAGAGATTGACGAGCAGGATCGCGTCCTTCGGCATGCCGGGTGCCATCTTCATCGCCTGCGCGAGGGCATGCGCGGACTCGAGCGCCGGGATGATGCCTTCGCGCCGACAGAGCTCGTGGAAGGCGCGCAGCGCCTCCTCGTCCGTCACGGCGACGTATTCGGCGCGACCGGAGTCCTTGAGCCACGCATGCTCGGGCCCGACGCCGGGATAGTCGAGGCCCGCCGAGATCGAGTGGGTCTCCGTGATCTGTCCATTCGCGTCCTGCAGCAGGTAAGTGCGATTGCCATGGAGCACGCCCGGCTTGCCGGCGCAAAGCGAGGCAGCGTGCTTGCCGCTCGCGAGACCCTCCCCGGCCGCCTCCACGCCGATCAGCCGCGTGGCGCTTTTTATGTACGGGTAAAAAATGCCCATCGCATTCGATCCGCCGCCAACGCACGCGATGACGGCGTCGGGCTGACGCCCGGCGAGCTCCGGCATTTGCACGAGGCATTCTTCGCCGATGACGCACTGGAAGTCGCGCACCATCATCGGGTAGGGATGCGGCCCGGCGACCGTGCCGATGATGTAGAAGGTGCGCTCGACGTGGGTCACCCAATCGCGCATCGCTTCGTTGAGCGCGTCCTTTAGCGTGCGCGAGCCCGACTCAACCGGCACGACGGCGGCGCCGAGGAGCTTCATGCGGTAGACGTTCTGCACCTGGCGCTTCACGTCCTCCGAGCCCATGTAGACGACGCACTCCATGCCGTAGCGTGCGGCGACGGTGGCGGTGGCGACGCCGTGCATGCCGGCGCCGGTCTCGGCGATGACGCGCCGCTTGCCCATGCGCCGTGCGAGCAACGCCTGCCCAATGGTGTTGTTCACCTTGTGGGCGCCCGTGTGATTCAGGTCTTCGCGCTTGATGTAGATCTGCGCGCCGCCGCAGAGCTCGGTTAGCCTCTTTGCAAAATAAATGGGGCTCGGCCGACCGACGTAGTGCTTGAGCTCGTAGCGGAACTCGGCTTCGAACTGCGGATCGCGGCGCGCGGCGGCGTACGCGTCGCGCAGCTCATCGAGCGCCTGGCTCAGCGTTTCGGCGACGAAGATACCGCCGTACGGCCCGAAGTGGCCGCGTTCGTCCGGCAGGTCATACATCTGCATTGCGCACCTCGGCGATGAATGCCGCGATCCTCGCGGGGTCCTTCACGCCCTTGGCGGATTCCACGCCGCTCGACACATCGACGCCCCATGGGCGCAGGCGGCGGATCGCTTCGCCCACGTTAGACACGTCGAGGCCGCCGGAGAGGATGAGAGGACGCTCCAATTTTTGCGGAGCGAGCGACCAGTCGAAGCGCTCGCCGACGCCACCGTACTCGGCGACGAAACTGTCGAGCAACCACGCGGCCGCCGTCGAAAAAGGACGCAGGTATTCTAGCAAATCGACCCCCGCCTTCACCCGCGCCGCCTTGACGTACGGCATGCCGAAGTGCGCGCAGAACTCGGGCGTCTCGTCGCCGTGGAATTGCAGCATCGCCGGCTTCACGCGGCCGATCACCTGCGCGACCTGCGCCGCGTCGGGATTCACGAATAGCGCGACCGTCTGCACGAAGGGCGGCAGCGCATCGCGGATCTCCACGGCACGCTCGGTCGAGAGAAAGCGCGGACTGGGCGGATAGAAAACGAGCCCGATCGCGTCCGCTCCGGCCTGCGCCGCGGCGCGCGCGTCTACGGGCCGCGTGAGGCCGCAGATCTTGACGCGCGTCCTCACTGCGGCAGCCCCCAGCTCGCGTCGTACTCGACGCGCTCGAGATAGAGACCCTCGGGTGCGAAAGTCGGCGCGCCGCGCGAGCGATCGCGCGACGCGAGCACCTCGGCGACCCACCCGGGCGCCTGGCGCCCATTGCCCACGTACACCAGCGTGCCGATGATGTTGCGCACCATGTGGTGGAGAAAGGCGTTGGCGCGGATCACGAAATGCACCTGTTCACCGCTTGGCTCGATGGCGATGGAGTACAGCGTGCGCACCGGCGTCGCGGCCTCGCATTCTGCCGCGCGGAAGGCGGAAAAATCATGCTCGCCGATGAGCGCGCGCGCGCCCTCGCGCATGGCGTTCAGATCGAGCGGCGCGTGATACCAGCCGACATAACGCGAGGCGATGGCAGGGCGCACTGGGCGGTTGAGCAGCCGATAGCGATAAGTGCGCGAGCGCGCGCTGAAGCGCGCATGGAACTGCTCCCCGACGGGATGCGCCCATAGCACGGAGATCGACTCCGGCAGAAAAGAGTTGACGCCGCGAACCCACGCGGTGAGCGGACGCGCAGCCTCGGTTTGGAAGTGCGCCACCTGGCCCGTGGCGTGTACGCCGCGATCGGTGCGTCCTGCGGCGGTCAGCGCGAGCGGCTCGCCCGCGATCGCAGCGAGCGCCGGCGCGAGCGCGTCGTGCACCGTGCCGCCGCCCGGCTGCGTCTGCCAGCCGAGAAAGCGGCTGCCGTCGTACTCGAGTCCTATGGCGAGGCGCGGAATCGCGAAAGACTAGCTGAGCTTGGCGAGCAATTGCTCGGCGCTGCCGCGCTGCGCGGAATCGCCGTCCTTCATCACTTCCTTCAGAAGCTCGCGGGCGCCGTCCTTGTCGCCCATCTCTTCGTAGGCCTTCGCAAGATCGAGCTTGGTGGCGACTTCCTGCCACTTCGGGTCGCTGCCGCCCTTTTCCCCCAGCACCGTCGCGTCACCCGACGGGCCGTCCAGATCGAGGCTGATCGCCGAGAGGTCGACCTTGGTCGGCTCGGCCGGGGGCTTGGCTACGTCGGCAGGCTTATCGATGTCGAGATTTAGATCGAAATCGAGGCCGCCGGCGCTCGATTCCGCCGCCGTTGCGCCGGCGCGCGGCGATGGTGCGGCATCAGCCTTCTTCTCTTCCCCGAGATCGAGGTTGAAGTCGAGCCCGCCGCCCGCGCTCTTTTCCGGCGGGCTGGCGATCACGGTCTCGTCGGCCGCCTCGGGTAGTTTCTGCGTTTGCGTCGCGCCAAGGTCGAGGTCGAGCCCGCTGCCCGTCGTCGCCTCCTTGGCCGGCTCGTCGAGCGAGATGTCGGGCGGCGCGGCCTGCGACTGGCTCGGACCGCCAAGATCGAAGTCGAGGATCGGCGAGCCGGCCGCGGGTCCGGACGGCGCCGCGGGCGGCGGCGCTTCGACGGCTGCGCCGCTGCCATAGACGCTGTTGCCTGGATCGATCGAGCGGCCGAGCGCCGCGGCCTTCTCCCATTCGGCACCGGTGCCATTGGTCAGGTTCTTCAGCTTGAGCGCCGTCTGCTCGAACGCCGCGTGGTCCTTGCGATGCGCGTAGATCTCGAGGAGCTTCGCGTGCACCGCGGTGCGATTGGAGTCCTTCTGCAGGGCTTCCTTGAGGATTTCCTCGGCCTGCGCATCGCGGCCGTACGCCATATAGACGTCGGCTTCGGCGATCGGGTCGACTTCCTCGGCCTCCATGCCGGCGGGCGCCTGGCTCGCGCTATGGGAAACGGTGCGGGTGGACGTGCTTGCCGCCGGCGCGCCCGGCTCCCCTAGCGCAGCCGCAGCGCCGCCCGCAGCCGCGGCGCCAAAGACGCTGTCCTGGAACTTAGCCTGGGCCTTTTTTTTACGACGCCAGGAATAGACGAAGTACGCGATCAGCAGCACCACGAGAGCCGCGCCAAGCGCGATGTACATCGGGTCGGCGAACTCATCGAGAATGCTCGGCTCGGGAGGAGGCGGCGCGGCCTTCTTGGGCGCGGGCTTCGCCTGCGCAGGCGCGGGCTTCGGCGCTTCGGCGGCCGGCTTGGGCGCTTCCGCCGAGACGGGCGGCGACGCAGCCGGTGCTGGCGGCGGGGCCGCCGACGTCGTCGGCGGCGTTGCCGGCGCTGGCGTCGGCGTCGGTGCCGGCTTCGCGGCCTCGGCTACCGGCTTCTGCGGCGCCGTCGCTGTGGGCGGCACGGGCGCGGGCTTCGCTCCGGCCTTTTTCTCCAGCTCAGCGAGCTGCTGATTCTTGAGCGCAAGCAGCTTCTGCAGATCGGCGACATTCTTCTCGAGCTCTTCCTGGCGCGATTGCGCTTCCTGCAGCGCGCGCTCGCGTGCCGCCTGGTCGTCCTCGCGCGCGGCGCGCGCGCCTGGCGCGGCCGGCTTGCCCGGCTCGCTCTTCGACAGCCGCACCTGGTCCGCCGGCGGTGCAGGCTTCGGCGCCTCGGGTTTTTGCTCGATGCGCCCGGTCACCTCTTGCTGACCCGTGGCGCTTTCGGCGGGAGTCGGAACGGCCGCGAGGCGGCTGCGGTATTCCTGGAATTGCGCGTACTGCTCCTTTACCAGGCGAGTCGCCTCGTCACGATCGACCGTGCCGATGCTGTCGCTTTCCGGGATATTGAGGATGCGCCCGGTGCGCACCAGGTTCATGTTGCCGCGGATGAACGCATCCTCGTTCGCGCGGAAGAGCGCGATCAGCATCTGGTTCAGAGTCACGCCGGCCGGCAAATTCGCCTTGGCGATCGAGCCGAGCGTGTCGCCGCGCTGCACTTCGTACTGATTGCTCGCTGCGCTCGGCGCCGCCTCGGCGGCGGGCGGCGCGGCGGGCGTCGACGGCGCGGCGGGCGCCGCGGTCGACGGTGCTGCGGGCGGAGCTTCCGTCGCAGCGGGAGGCGTCGTTTCCGTTGCCGCCGGCGGCGTCGTCTCGGTTACAGCGGGTGGCGTCGGGGCGGGCGCCGCTTCCGGCAGCGGCTTCGCCTCGGGGGCCGCGGCCGGTTTTTCGGCTGGCGGCGTGGGGGCCGGCGCGGCGGCGATCGCCTGCTGACGGCTGCGGTATTCCGGCGGATCGAGCAGGAAAGTGTACTCACGCACCAGCCGGCCGCTTGGCCATTGCAGCTCGATCAGCAGGTCGAGAAACGGCTCGTTGACCGGCTCGCGTGTCGTAATGCGCAGATACGGGCGTTTGTCACGGTGCTCGATGGTGACGCGGGCGCTGTTCAGTACCGGATTGACGTCGATGCCGGCCTGCTGGAAGGCGTCGCTCGGGGCGAGGCGCGCGGCGAGGCCATCTTCCTCGCCAGGCTGCAGCGAGACGACCTCGACCTCGGCCAGCAACGGCTGGCCGAGCGCGGACAGCACAGCGAGGCGACCGAGCCCGGCTGCATTCGCCGCCGTAGCGAGCGTCAAGCAGGCGAGCGCGACGAGGCTGCTGACCGATCTACGCACCACGATTCCCCACCCCCTCTTCTTCTTTGAGCCCGGACCAAGGACGTTAACATCATGGCCTTACGGCTGCAAATTGAGAGATTTTCTTGGTTTCTAGGGCTTCACTCCGGCATCTAAAAGGATTCGCAGCATCCGCCGCAGGGGCTCGGCGGCCCCCCAGAGGAGCTGGTCGCCCACGGTAAAGGCGCTGAGGTACTCCTCGCCCATCGGGAGCTTCCGCAGCCGGCCGACGGGCACCGAGAGTTTGCCGCTGACGGCAGCGGGGGTGAGCTCCGCGAGCGACTCGTCGCGGCGGTTGGGCACCACCTTCACCCAGTCGTTCGCCTCGGCGAGCATGCCCTCCACCTCGTCGAGCGGCAGCGCGCGGCGCAGCTTGATGGTGAGCGCCTGGCTGTGGCAGCGCATCGCGCCCACGCGTACGCAGATGCCATCGATCGGAATTTGCGAGCCGTTGCGGCCGAGGATCTTGTTCGCCTCGACCTGCGCCTTCCATTCCTCGCGGCTTTGCCCATTGCCCATGTCCTTGTCGATCCAAGGCAGCAGGCTCGCCGCGAGCGGCTGGCCGAACTCGCGCGTCGGCAGCGCGCTCGAGCGCAGCGCATCGGTGAGCGCGCGATCAATGTCCAGCACCGCGCTCGCCGGATCGTCAAGCAGCGGTTTCGCCGAGCGCCCGAGGTGCGCCATCTGCTGCACGAGCTCACGCATGTTCGCCGCGCCCGCGCCGGAAGCCGCCTGATACGTCATGCTGGTCAGCCATTCGATCTCGTCGTGCTGGAAAAGCCCGGCCATGCCCATCAGCATCAGGCTCACCGTGCAATTGCCGCCGATGAAATCGCGCTTGCCTTCGGCGAGCGCGTCCTCGATGAGCGGCATGTTCACCGGATCGAGGATGATCACCGCGTCGTCCTTCATGCGCAGCGCGCTCGCCGCGTCGATCCAGTAGCCGTTCCATCCGGCGGCGCGCAGCTTGGGGTAAATCTCGTTCGTGTAATCGCCGCCCTGGCAGGAAATGATGACGCGCAGCGCTCTCAGCGCCGCGAGGTCCATCGCGTCCTTCACTGCATCGGCGGACTTCACCGGTGGCTGGCCGCCCGCCCGCGAGGTGGAGAAGAAGACCGGCTCGATATGGTCGAAGTCGCGCTCCTCGCGCATGCGACTCACGAGCACCGAGCCGACCATCCCGCGCCAGCCGACGATTCCTACTCTCAGCATTTCGCTAGTCTATAGAGCCGCCAGCACAGCGTCGCCCATTTCCTGCGTGCCGACCTTGCGCGTGCCTGCCGTATGAATGTCCGCGGTGCGCAGTCCGTCGCGCAATACTCGCGTCACCGCGGCCTCGATGCGATCGGCGGCCTGCGGCTGCTTGAGCGAATAACGCAGCATCATCGCCGCCGAGAGAATCGTGGCGAGCGGATTGGCGAGGCCGCGGCCGGCAATGTCGGGCGCCGAGCCATGGATCGGCTCGTAGAGGCCCTTGCCCGCTTCGTCGAGCGCGGCCGAGGGCAGCATGCCGATCGAGCCGGTAAGCATCGACGCCTCGTCGGAGAGGATGTCGCCGAAGAGATTGCCCGTGACGATGACGTCGAACTGCTTGGGGTTTCTAACGAGCTGCATGGCGCAGTTGTCGACGTACATGTGCGAGAGCTCGATCTCCGGGTACTTCGCGGCCTCGGCGCTCACCACCTCGCGCCAGAGCTGTGAGGTCTCGAGCACGTTCGCCTTATCCACCGAACAGACGCGCCGCGCGCGCTTGCGCGCCGCATCGAAGGCAACGTGCGCGATGCGCCGAATTTCGCTCTCGCGATAGCGCATGGTGTCGAAGCCCTCGCGCTCACCGCCCGCGTCGCGCATGCCCTTCGGCGAGCCGAAATAAATGTCGCCCGTCAGCTCGCGCACGATGAGGATGTCCAGGCCGGCGACCACCTCGCTTTTCAACGCCGAGGCGGCCGCGAGCTCCGGATGGACACGGGCCGGCCGCAGGTTGGCAAAGAGCCCAAGCTCCTTGCGCAGGCCGAGGATCGCCTGTTCGGGCCGCTTCGCGCGCTCAAGCTTGTCAAAGCGCGGATCGCCCACCGCACCGAAAAGCACGGCGTCGGCCTCTCTTGCCAGCGCTAGCGTCTTCGGCGGCAAGGGCTCGCCCGCCGCCTCGTACCCGGCGCCGCCTACCGGCGCCTCGGCGAGCTCGAGCGCGAGGCCGAGCTTGCGAAGGACTTTGGTCGCCTGCGCGACGATCTCCGGCCCGATGCCGTCACCGGCGAGCACGGCGACGCGCATCAGAAATACCAGGGATATTGCGCTTTGCGGCGCGCTTCGAACTCGCGAATCTTGTCGGCGTGTCGCAGCGTGAGGCCGATTTCGTCCAGGCCGTTCAGCAGGCAATATTTGCGGAACGGATCGATCTCGAAGCGCATGACGAGCTTGCCGTCCGCGCTCGCCACCGTCTGCTGCTCGAGATCGATCACCAGCCGAAATCCCGGGAACGCAGCGCACTCGTGGAACAGGCGCTCGACCTCGGTTTCGCTCAGCACGACCGGCAGGAAGCCGTTCTTGAACGAATTGTTGAAGAAGATGTCGGCAAACGAGGGCGCGATCACGCTGCGAAAGCCGTAATCCTTGAGCGCCCAGGGCGCGTGCTCGCGCGAGGAGCCGCAGCCGAAATTCTTGCGTGCAAGGAGGATCGTCGCGCCCTTGAAGCGCGGTTGATTGAGTACGAAGCCCGGATCCTTGCGCCAGTCAGCGAACAGTCCCTCACCGAAACCCGTGCGCTTTATCGAGGCGAGGTACTGCTTGGGGATGATCTGGTCGGTGTCGACATTGGCGCGATCGAGCGGCGTCACCAAACCGTTGAGGACGGTGAACTTGTCCATCCTCAGCTCCAGCGCCGGATGTCCACGAAGTGGCCGGCGATCGCGGCGGCGGCGGCCATGACCGGACTCACGAGGTGCGTGCGCCCGCCGGGTCCCTGACGGCCCTCGAAGTTGCGGTTCGAGGTGGAGGCGCAGCGCTCGCCCGCGCCGAGGCGATCGGGGTTCATGCCGAGGCACATCGAGCAGCCGGGCTCGCGCCACTCGAAGCCCGCGTCGCGGAAGATACGATCGAGGCCTTCACGCTCGGCCTGCTCCTTTACGAGGCCCGAGCCGGGGACGACGAGCGCTTGCTTGATGTTGCCCGCCACGCGGCGCCCCTTCACCACGGCGGCGGCGGCGCGCAGGTCCTCGATGCGCGAGTTGGTGCACGAGCCGATGAATACCTTGTCGACGCGAATGTCTGTGATCGGCGTGCGCGGCTCGAGCCCCATGTACTGGAGCGCACGCTCCATAGCTTCGCGGCGCGTCGCGTCCTTCTCCTTGTCCGGATCGGGCACCGTATCCTCTACAGTCGCAACCATCTCCGGCGAAGTGCCCCAAGTGACGTGGGGCCTGATCTCGCGCGCATCGAGCGTCACCTCGCGATCGAACTTCGCGCCCGGATCGCTCTGTAGCGTGCGCCAGTAGGCGACCGCCCGATCCCATTCGGCGCCCTTCGGCGCGAATCGGCGCCCGCGCAGGTACTCGATGGTGACGTCGTCAACCGCGACCATGCCGGCGCGTGCGCCGCCTTCGATCGCCATGTTGCACACGGTCATGCGACCTTCCATCGAGAGCGAGCGAATGGCGCTGCCCGCGAATTCGATCGCGTGCCCGGTGCCGCCAGCGGTGCCGATGCGGCCGATGATCGCAAGCACGATGTCTTTCGCCGTCACGCCGCGCGCGAGCGCGCCCTCGACGTTGACGCGCATGTTCTTCATCTTCTTCGTCACCAGGCACTGGGTCGCGAGCACGTGCTCGACCTCCGAAGTGCCGATGCCATGCGCGAGACAGGCAAACGCGCCGTGCGTGCTCGTATGCGAGTCGCCGCATACCACTGTCATCCCAGGAAGCGTCGCGCCCTGCTCCGGGCCGATGACGTGCACGATCCCCTGGCGCTTGTCGAGATACGGGAAATAAACCTTGGCGCCAAACTCGCGCATGTTCGAGTCGAGCGTCTCGATCTGCAGCCGCGCGAACGGATCGCGCACGCCGGCGATGCCTTCGTCCCAGTCCGTGGTCGGCGTGTTGTGATCGGCGGTGGCAACCACCGATTCGATCCGCCAAGGCTTGCGGTGAGCGTCGCGCAGGCCCTCGTAGGCCTGCGCGCTCGTCACCTCGTGCACCAGGTGGCGGTCGATGTAAAGCAGCGCCGTGCCGTCGGGTTCGACGTGCACGACGTGGCTATCCCATAGCTTGTCGTAAAGAGTCTGCGGCATACCCGGTTTCCGCGCTGCGGCAAAACCAGGAATTATGCCATCAGAACCGCAGACTTAGGCTATTTTCCGGCGCTCGCGTTGGCGCCCTTCGCGGCCTGGTAGAGCGGCATCACTTTGTTGGCGTCTTGGGTGACATCGGCGATGCGGCTCGCGTTCGACGGGTGCGTCGACAGGAATTGCGGCGGCTGGCTGCCGCCGGCGAGCTGGCTCATCTTCTGCCACAGGTTGACGGCTTCGTGCGGATCGTAGCCGGCACGCGCCATCAACTCGACGCCGATCCGGTCCGCCTCGGTCTCCTGCTGCCGCGAGTGCGGCAGGCTGATCGTCACATCGGCGACAGTCTGCGCGAGCTGCGTGTTGACGCCGGTGAGCGCGCCAAGCAGGCCGACGCCGACCTGCTCGACCATCTGCTGCGAGGCCTGCTCCCGGCCATGCTCGCGCAGCGCGTGGCCGATCTCGTGGCCCATCACGGCAGCGAGCTCGCCGTCGGTCGGCTTAAGTTGATCGATCAATCCGGTGTAGACGGCGATCTTCCCGCCGGGCATGCACCAGGCGTTCACTTCCTTGGAAGAAAGAACGTGCATCTCCCATTTCCACCCGGGCGCATCGGGCCGCAACGCGCCCGTCGCCGGAATGAGACGGCTTGCGATGCGCTTCACGCGCTCGACCTGCGCCGGGTCTCGGTCGAGGGCGTTTTGCTTCTGCGCCTGCGCCAGCACATCGTGATAGGCCTTGTCGGCGCTTTGATTTATGGCATCGGCAGATACCAGCATGTGCTGCGGGCGGTTCACGCCGACCGCGCTTTCCTTCGTCGTCTCGACGGTCTGACATGCGCTGCACAAGGCGGCGAGCGCCGCGGGAACAACAACGGACCTTAGGCTCATGGCTGCCTCACAATTAAGTAGGTACAGCTTACAACCCTGCTCGTTTCAGGGGATAGGCAAAAAAGAGGCCCATGAGGGATGCGCCAGCCGACACGGTAAAGGCAACACCGGGCCCCGCCGCCTGCCACGCCCAGCCGGCGAGAAGCGCGCCGAGCGCGCCGCCCGCGCCGTAGCCGATGCTCGAGAAAAGCGCTTGTCCACGCGCGTGCGCGCCGGGGGGAAAGACGCGCTGCACGGCGGCCACCGCCGCGGCATGAAACGAGCCGAACGTCGCGGCGTGCAGCAGCTGCGCCGCGGCGAGCAGCAGCAGCCAATCGGCAAGCCAGGCGATGGCAAGAAAGCGCAGCACGCCGCAGGCGGCGCTCACCATCAAGATCGTCGAGAGCGCATAGCGGCGAAATAACGCCGGCAGCAAAAGAAATATCGCGATCTCGGCGAGCACCCCGAGCGTCCAGAGGACGCCGATCAACGAGCCGCCATAGCCCAGGCGCTGCAAGTGCAGCGTGAAAAAGGCGTAGAGCGTCCCGTGGGCGATCGACATGCAAAGCGCTGCCGCGAGCAGCGCGGCCGCGGCGCGCGTGAGCCTGGCACCCGTGGGCGCAGCGACATGCACTGTCGCGCCCGGCAAGGCGCACGCAATAGCGAGTGTCGCGAGCGCGAAAGCGAGCATCGCGTAGGGCAGCAGTGGCAGCGCGCGCGGCTCAAGCCAGACGCCGCCGGCGAGCACGGCGGCGATGAAGCCGATCGAACCCCAGAGGCGGATCGGCCCGTAGCGTCCGCTTTCGCTGCCGAGCGCGGCGAACGTCATTGCCTCGACAAGCGGTAAGCCGGCGCTCGCGGCGATGCTAGTTAGGCCGACGAGCCAGGCGATGGCGGCGAAGCCCGGCATCGCCGGCAGCAGAGCAAAGCACGCGACGTTCGCCACGCTCGCGAGGATGACGATCGCGCGCAGCGCGCCGGTACGATCCGCGAGCGCTCCCCAGGCGCCCGGGGCCACGACGCGCGCGAGCTGCGGCAGCGCGAGCACCCACGCGATCTCGCCGGCCGTGAGGCCACGCGCTGCGAGATACGGTGGGAAGTAAGCGACCGAGAGTCCGGTGCAGACAAAGAACGCGAAGTAGAACGCGCCCAGCGAGAAAGCGCCGCGCATCGCGAGCGTCAGCGCTTTTTCTTCGCGTAGGGATTGCGGCCCGTGCGGAACTCGATCGCGAGCGGCGTGCCGACGAGCTTGAACGCGTCGCGGAAAAAGCCTTCCAGATAGCGCTGGTAGGACGCCGGCACCCGATCGAGCGCGTTGCCGTGGATGACGATGCGCGGCGGATTGATGCCGCCCTGGTGCGCGTAGCGCAGCTTCGGCCGGATGAGGCCGCGCCGCGGCGGCGCCTGGCGCTCGAGCGCCGCGAGCATCGCGCGCGTGAGCTTGGGCGTCGGCAGCCGCGCCATGGCGGCGGCATGCGCGCGATCGACCGCGCGCATGAGCTCGCCCAGGCCTTTGCCACCCTTTGCCGAGATGAAATGCGCTTCCGCGAAGTTGAGAAAGCCGAGCTTCCACTGCAGCTCCGCTTTCACCCGAGCGCGTGCTTCCTTATCCGCCGCGTCCCACTTGTTTACGGCGAGCACCACTGCGCGTCCACGCTCGAGGATGTATCCCGCGACGTGCGCATCCTGCTCAGTGATGCCTTCAGCCGCGTCCAGTAGCAGCACGGCGACATTTGCCGCCTCGATCGCCTGGAGTGCTTTCACGATGGAGAAATACTCCGGCGGCGTGCCGGTCTTGCCCCGCCGGCGCACGCCCGCCGTATCGATGAGCGTATAGCGCCGGCCGGCGCGCTCGAACGGCACTTCGATCGGATCGCGCGTCGTGCCCGGCTGGTCGAACGCGATGACGCGCTCTTCGCCTACAAGCGCGTTGATGAGCGTCGATTTGCCGACGTTGGGCCGCCCGACGATCGCGACGCGAGCATGGCGCTCGACATCCTCCTCGGGTTCATCGTCCGCTGGAAACGGTGCCAGCGCCGCATCCACGAGCTCGCGCACGCCCTCGCCGTGCGCGGCCGAGATCGCCGCCAGGTGGCGCAGACCTACCTCGTGGAACTCGGCCAGCGCCGTCTCGGGTTGCATGCCTTCGGCCTTGTTCACCGCGAGCCACACGTTGGACTTGCGCCGCAGGCGCTCGGCGATATCGCGGTCGGCGGGCGTGAGCCCGGCACGCGCGTCGACGACGAAGATCACGGCGTCCGCCTCAGCGATTGCCTGCTCGGCCTGGCGCGCCATCTCCACGGGAAGTCCTTCGTGCGCGCGCGGCTCGAAGCCGCCGGTGTCGATGGCGATGAAGCGCCGCTCGCCCGCGCGTCCTTCGCCGTAATGGCGATCGCGCGTCACGCCGGGCAGGTCGTGCACGATTGCCTCGCGGCTGCGCGTGAGCCGGTTAAAGAGCGTCGATTTGCCGACGTTCGGACGCCCGACCAGGGCGAGCACCGGTTTCACAGCGCAAGCGCATAGAGGGAGCCGTCCTGCGTCTGCACCAGCACGCCGCCCGGCAGCGGCCGCGGCGCCGCGCGCAGCGCGCCGCCGCGCGTTGCGTACCGCGCGACGAATGCGCCGGTATCGCGCGCGAGGAAGTGCACGTAGCCCTCGAGGTCGCCCACGGCGATGGTCTCACCCACCGGCTCGGGCAATGAAAGCTGGCGGTTCGCGAGCTTGTCCTGCTTCCACACCGAGCGGCCGTTCGTGCGATCGAACGCCTGCAGCGCGCCGCGCTCGTCCGCAACGAAGGCATAGCGCGCATCGACGCTCACGCCGGTAAGCGTGGAGATGTCGCGCGCCCACACCTGGCGACCGGTGGCGGCGTCGTAACAGCCGACGCGGCCTTGATAGGTCGCGGCGCACACTTCGCGACCGCTCACCGCCGGGTCGCCGACGACGTCGGTGACGCGCTCAAGCTCCGTGCCGCCCTTGGGCAGCGCGACCGTTGCCTCCCAGCGCACGGCGCCGTTCGCGAGCGAGATCGCCGTGAGCTTGCCGCCGGCGAAGCCGGCAAAGGCACTCTCGCCGTCGATCACCACGCCCGCCGGCGCGCGGATGATGAGCGAGGCGGGCGCGCGCTGGTAGATCCAGCGACGCTTGCCGTCCTCGGCGCCGAACGCGAACACGCGGTTGTCGATGCTGCGCACGAGCACGAGATCCGCGCCCACGGCAGGAGCGGCGATGACCTCGCTCGAGACGCGCGCAGTCCAGCGCCGCGCGCCGCTCTGCGCGTCAAGCGCGATCACTTCGCCGTCTTCATTCGCGACGACGACGACGCGCTCATCGGCGCCTACGCCGCCCGAGAGCCGCGTGCCCGCCGAGACGCTCCAGAGCCGATGGCCGTTGCCGGCATCGAGGCGCATGACCGTGCCGTCGCGCGCGGCGGCGAACACCGCGCCCGCGGCGAGCGCCGGCTCGAAAACGTAGCTGTCCGCGCGTCCGACGCGCGCGTGCCATAGCGCGCGCACCTGCGCCACATCCGCGAGCACGGGCAGCGGGGCGGGCTTGGGGCCCTTCGAGCTCGAGCAGGCGCAAACGAGCGCCGCCATCACAGCCGCCGCGAGGCCGACCCTCATCCGCCGAGCGCTTCCAGGCGCATGCGCACGCTCTCGCGGAAGGCGGCGTTGCCGTTGCCCGCCTTGTCGAGCGCGACGCGATAAGCGTCACGCGCTTCCTTGGTCTGCTGCTTGGCGACCAGCACGTCGCCTTTCGCCGCGGCGTATTCGGCATCGTAAGAAGCGGCGTGCTTTTCATCGAGCAGCTTGAGCGCCTCGTCGTACGCTTTCTCATCGAGCAGGATGGCGGCGAGCCGCAGCCGCGCGAGATCGCGGAAGTCGTCCGTGCGCCCGTGCTCGAGCACCCATTGCACCTGCGCCTTAGCGCTCTTCGTGTCGTTACGCTCGTAATAGAAGCGCGCCGCCATGAAAGCGCCCATCGACGCGTACAGCGTGCGCGGATAGTTCTCGAGCAGCGCGCCGTCGGCATCGCGCAGCGCCTTGGCGTCGCCCGCGCGCACGGCGCGCACGATGGTGTCGTAAAGCGCGCCCGCCTGCGAGGCCTGGCTCCGCTCGTACCAACGCCATCCCTGCCAGCCGGCAAACGCCACCGCCGCCGCCGTGATCGCGCTCACCACGAGGTTGCCGTACTGATTCCACCACGCCTTGAGTTCGGCGACCTGTTCCTGTTCTTCGAGATCGAGAGCCATCAAGCAACCTTCGTTTTGAGAATGTCCTTGGCGCGCGCCGGCAACTCGGCGAGCGGCACTTCGGTTTCCGCCTGCCGCGCGAGATCCTTGAGCTTCACGCTGGCGCGGCCGAACTCGTCGGCTCCGGCGGTGATCGCGATGCGAAAGCCCTTCTTGTTCGCGTACTCGAACTGCTTGCCGAGCTTCGCGCGCTCCAGGTAAACCTCGGTGTTGATGTCCGCGGCGCGAAGCGCGGCCGCGATGGCGAGGTAGCGCTCAATCGCTTCGGGGTCAAGCGTGGTGACGAGCACCTCGGCGGGCGTGCGCGCGGTTGCGCGCAGCAGGTTCGCCTCCTTCAGGCGCGCGAAGAGACGGCTGAGGCCAATCGAGATGCCGACGCCGGGGAGCCGCGTATTGGTGAAATAGCTCGCGAGATCGTCGTAGCGCCCGCCCGAGCAGATGCTGCCGATGTCCGGATGCTCGACGAGCGTGGTCTCGTAGATCGTGCCGGTGTAGTAGTCGAGGCCGCGCACTACGCTCAGGTCGATCGCGAAGGCTGCCTGCGGAACGCCGAACTGGCCGATGCCTTTCACCACGGCGCGCAGCTCGTCCAACCCCTGGGCGTAGCTCTCGTTGCGGTACGCGAGATCGCCGAGCAGCGCGAGCGTCTCGGCAGTCTCACGGCGCGTGGCAATGATGCGATAGAGCTCGCGCGCGGCGCCCGCGGCGAGGCCCTGCGCGCCGAGCTCACGCAGGATCGCCTCTTCGGGCTCCTTGTCCACCTTGTCGAGGGAGCGCAGCACGTCCGCAGCGGCCTCCTCGCGCACCTCGAAATGGCGCAGGATGCCTTTCAGCACCTTGCGGTTGTTGATGCGGATGCGGAACTCGCCGATCGCCAGCGCGCGAAACACGCTGTAGATGACGCTCGGGATCTCCGCCTCGAAGAGGTACGACAGCGATTCGCGGCCGATGATGTCGATGTCGCACTGATAGAACTCGCGGAAGCGCCCGCGCTTCACCTGCGGGTTCTCGCCGCGCCAGACGCGCTGGATCTGGTAGCGGCGAAACGGGAAGGCGAGCTCGCGCTCGCGCATCGCGACGTAGCGCGCGAGCGGTACGGTGAGATCGAAGCGCAGCGCGCCCTTCGCCGCCGCCTCGTCGTCCTCGGCCGCGGCGAGGCGCGAGAGCGCATAGATCTCCTTTTCCGTGCCGCCCTTGGAGGTGAGGACCTCGATCCTCTCGGCCGATGGCGTCTCGATCGGCAGGAAGCCATAGCGCTCGAAGTTGCGGCGAATGAGATCGAGGAGCGCGTTGAATTCCAGCTGGTCCTGCGGCAAGAACTCCTGATCGAAGCCCTTCAGCAGGGCTGGGCGTACTTTTCGCATCGCGGGCGCGTCAGGCGGCTTTGGCGCCGTATTTTTCCCGGACGTAATTTTCGACGATCGCCTGGAACTCCTCGGCGATGCGCTCGCCCTTCAGCGTCACAGTCTTGCGCCCATCTACGTACACCGGCGCGACCGGCACCTCGTTCGTGCCGGGAAGGCTGATGCCGATGTTGGCGTGCTTTGATTCACCCGGCCCGTTTACCACGCAGCCCATGACCGCGACGCGCATGCTCTCGACGCCGGGATACGCCGCGCGCCATAGCGGCATCTGGTTACGCAAATAAGTTTCGATCTTCTGTGCGAGCTCCTGGAAATAAGTGCTGGTGGTGCGGCCGCAGCCAGGGCAGGCGCTCACCATCGGCGAGAACGCGCGCAAGCCCATCGTTTGGAGAAGCTCCTGCGCCACCTGCACCTCGCGCGCGCGGCTACCGCCAGGCTCGGGCGTGAGGGAGACTCGGATCGTGTCGCCGATTCCTTCCTGCAGGAGCACCGCCATGGCGGCAGCCGAAGCGACGATGCCTTTGGAGCCCATGCCCGCCTCAGTGAGCCCCAGGTGCAGCGCATAGTCGCAGCGCTCGGCGAGCGCGCGATACACGGCGATCAGATCCTGCACCTGGCTCATCTTGCACGAGATGACGATGCGCTCGGGCGCGAGGCCCCATTCCTCCGCCTGGCGCGCAGATTCGAGCGCCGAGCGGATCACCGCCTCGCGCATCACCTCGTCGGCGTCCATGGGCTCGGGACGCCGCGCATTGTCATCCATCATGCGCGCGAGCAGCTCCTGGTCGAGGCTTCCCCAGTTCACGCCGATGCGCACGGGTTTCTCGTACTTCAGCGCGCATTCGATCATCGCCGCGAATTGCTCGTCGCGCTTCGCGCCGCGGCCTACGTTGCCGGGGTTGATGCGGTACTTGGCGAGCGCGCGAGCGCAGTCCGGATATTGGGTGAGAAGCTTGTGCCCATTGAAGTGAAAGTCGCCCACCAGCGGCACGCGGCAGCCGACGAGGTCGAGCCGCTCGCGGATGCGCGGCACCGCGGCCGCCGCTTCGGCCGTGTTTACGGTGATGCGCACGAGCTCGGAGCCGGCGCGCGCGAGCTCCGCGACCTGGTTGACCGTCGCCGGCACGTCTGCCGTGTCGGTGTTGGTCATCGACTGCACGACGATGGGCGCGCCGCCGCCGATGAGGACAAATGAAGCGGCGCCGCCGACGCGGACCTGGCGCGACAGGCGTCTTTTCACGGCAAGGTGAACCGTGCTATGTCGAGCTTGGTGTGCGGTGCGAGGTCGACCGGCTTATCGTTGTGCAGCACCTGCACGTGCTGCGCATTGCCGATGACGAGGGTCAGCGGACCGCGCGCGCGCACGATGCGCTCGCTGCCCTTGGGATTGAGCGATGAGACAAGCATGCGATCGTTCGCGTCCTTTACTTCTATCCAGGCTTCTTCCTCGCAGCGGATGACGAGCCGATTGAGGCTGCCGGAGGGCCGCGCCTTGGGCTCCACGGCGGCGACGACCGGTGCCACGGCCACCTTCTGCACCTGCGGCGGTTGCACCTGCGGCTTTTCGGGTTCCCTGGGCGGCACCGCCACAAGGGCGACGCGCTGGGCCTCGGAGCTCGTTTGCGCGACCTTCGGCTCGGTTCTTGGCACGGCCGCCACGGCGGCTGGCTTTGGCGCCGGGCGCTTGGCGGCGGCGACCTCGGTCGGCGCCTTGTGCTCGTGGTACCACTGATAAGCGACGCCACCGCCGAGCGCGAGCACGCCGAGCGAGAGACCGAGGTAGACGAAAGTCGAGCGACGCGCGCTGTCGGAAAAAGGCACCGGCTGGCTGTAGCGGGCGGCGAGCCGGCTGGCATCCGGCGCCGCGAAGCGCCCAGCGATCTGCTCGAGCAGCGCGTCCGGATCGAGCTTTACGAGCCGTGCGTAATTTCGCAGCATGCCGCGCAGGAAAGTGGGGCCGGGCAGCGCATCGAAGCGCCCCGCCTCGAGCGCCTCGACCTGCCGCGGCGCGAGCTTCAATTGGTGTGCGACCTCGGAGAGCGTAAGCCCGAGCGCTTCGCGCGCGCTCTTCAGCTCCGCGCCGACCGCCTCAGTCATATTGTCCGCGCTGCAGCGACTGGTATTCGGGCGAGGCCGGGAAGCGCCGGCGCAGCTGGTTCGCATAGCTCTGCTCGGCGATGCGCTCACCGAGCCGGCGTTCGATGCGCAGCCCGAGCCAGAGCGATTCAGCGCTCGGCGAGACGAGCTTGTTGTGGCGCGCGAGCAGCTTGCGCGCCTCCTCGACGCTACCCTGCCGGTAGCGGATGTCGGCAAGCTTGAGCAGCGCCGAGGGTTCGTCGGGATCGAGCTTGAGCGCGCGCTGGAAGAAGTCCTCCGCCTCCTTGGCGTTGTTCGCGCGCAGGCTGCAGACGCCTGCGGCGGAATACGAACGCCAGGGCGACGGGTAGAGCGGATTCTTCACCGCGGTGAGGAAATGGCGGATGCCTTCCTGCTCGCGGCCGTTCTGGCACAGGAACCAGCCGTAGTTGTGATTGATGTCGGGGTCGTTCGGCGAAAGGCGCAGGGCACGCTCGAAGCTATCGCGCGCAAAGGGGTTCTCGCCGAGCTGCATGTAGACGAGCGCGAATAGCCCATGCGCAGGCGCATATGAATCGTCCGCGGCAGTAGCCTTGCGCAGCTCTTCCAGCGCGACGCCCATGCTGCCGCGCTCGTAGTACACGGAAGCGAGCTCGGTGTGCAGCCGCGCGCGGTTGCGCGGCTCGCCGACATCGCCGCTCATGGTGCCGGTATCGACCGTAGGCGCCTCCTGGCGGGCGGCGCAGCCGGCGAGCAGCAGCGCGATCGCGGCCGCGCGCCAGGCGTTCATGCGCGCACTTCCTTCAGTCGGTAGAGCGCGCTTCGTCGCGTACGGTCGGCGACATCGCCGGCGAGCTGCCCGCACGCCGCGGCGATGTCGTCACCGCGTGTCTTGCGCGTCGTGACGGTGAGGCCGCCGCGCTGCAGGATCTCGGCGAAGCGCCGGATACGGTCGGCGCCCGAGCGCGTGAATTCCGACCCGGCGAAAGGATTGAACGGGATGAGGTTGAACTTGCAGCGCACGCGCTCGGCGATGCGCTGGAGCTCGCGCGCATGCTTGTCGCTGTCGTTCACGCCCTCGAGCATCACGTACTCGAAGGTGATGAAGTCGCGCGGCGCCTTCTCCAGATACCGCTTGCAGGCGGCGAGGAGCTCGCGCAGCGGATACTTGCGGTTCACCGGCACCAGGCGATCGCGCAGCTCGTCGTTCGGCGCATGCAGCGACACGGCGAGCGCCACCGGGCACTCGTCGCGCAGCCGATCCATGCCGGGAATCACGCCCGAAGTGGAAACGGTTACCCGCCGGCGAGAGAGCCCATAGGCGTTGTCATCGAGCATCAGCCGCAGCGCCGGGATAACGTTGTCCAGATTCAGCAGCGGCTCGCCCATGCCCATCATGACGACGTTCGACACGGGACGCTCGCCCTCGAGCAGCCGGTTCGCGAGCCACAGCTGGCCGATGATTTCCGCGGTGCTGAGATTGCGGTTGAAGCCCTGCTTGCCGGTCGAGCAGAAGGCGCAGTCGAGCACGCAGCCCGCCTGGCTCGAGACGCACAGGGTGCCGCGGTTGGTCTCGGGTATGAACACCGCCTCTACGGCATTGGCGTCGTCCACCTTGAGCAGCCACTTGCGCGTGCCGTCCTCGGCGAGCGTATCGCCGACGATCACGGGCGGATCGACGCGCGCGGCCCCGCCGAGCTTCTCGCGCAGGCTCTTGGCGAGATCGCTCATGCGCGCGAAATCCGTCTCGCCGCGCTGGTGGATCCAATGCAGGAGTTGGCGCGCGCGGAACGGCTTCTCGCCCTGCTCGGCGAAGAAGCGCTCCAGGCTCGCCGCATCCATGCCGATCAGGTTCACCGGGAGAACACCTCGCAGGCGGGAAAGAAATAAGCCACTTCCATGCGCGCGGTCTCTGGGCTGTCGGAGCCGTGCACAGCATTGGCATCGATCGAGTCGGCGAAATCGGCTCGGATCGTGCCCTTTTCGGCTTTCTGCGGATCGGTAGCGCCCATCAGCTCGCGATTCTTGGCGATCGCGTTATCTCCCTCCAGCACTTGTACCAGCACCGGTCCCGAGATCATGAACTCAACCAGGTCGCGAAAAAAGGGACGATGCCGGTGCACGGCGTAAAAACCTTCGGCTTGCGCGCGCGAGAGATGCATCATGCGCGCGGCCACGATGCGCAAGCCCGCCGCCTCGAACCGCGCGAGGATCTGGCCGATCGCGTTCTTCTTCACCGCGTCGGGCTTGATGATCGAGAGAGTGCGCTCGAGCGCCACTGAGAAGCTCCGAGATAAGCAAAAATTTCTGAAATTTTAGCAGGTTAGCCGCCATTCCGGCACCCAGCCGGAGCGCTTTTGAGCAGCGCGGTAGCGAGCGTCGATGCCAAGGCCCGGCGCCCATACGAGTTCATCGCCGCGATAAAGAAGCGGCAAGCGTTCGCGCTCCCACGGCGCGATGCCCGCTTCCTGAAACAGGTTCTTCAGCGTGCGGCGCGGGCGCCGCGCGTCGGGCTGCAGGCGCTCGCCGCCGGAACGCAGCTTCACCTGCAGCGCGCCCTCGCCGACCCATCTGGCGTCGATGCCCTCGCCGCGCGCCTTGCGAAAGCGCAGCTCGCCGCCGAGTGCCGGCAGCGCAAGCCGCGGCTCGCCATGCCAGGCGACCGGCTGGAAAGATGCCGCATCGCGGGCGCGCTCGACGCGCACAGCGCCGCGATACACGCGCAGCACGGCACCGTCGTGCTCGATGCGCGTGCCGGGCGTGGCGCGGGTTAGCTGCTTGAGCATTTCAACCAGCTTTGCTTCGCTCGGCGCACGCAATCCTTGCGCCGCGAGAAATTCGCGCAGCAACGTTCGCGCATCCGCATCGGTGGCGGCGAAGTGCCGCGCCGCGCGCGCGAGCGCCTCGCGCCAGCGCGGATAGCGCTCGGTAAGAAGCGGCGCGATGCGCAGGCGGATGAAGTTGCGCGCATAGGCATCGCTCAGGTTGCTCTCGTCCTCGACCCACGCGAGGCCATGCTCGCGCGCATAGGCGACGATGGCTTCACGGGGCAGCTCGAGCAGCGGCCGGATGAGCGTGCGCCCATGCCAGCGAGCGCGCGGCCGCATGCCGCTCGCGCCGCGCGCGCCAGCGCCGCGCAGCAGGCTCAAGAGCACGGTCTCCGCCTGATCGTCGAGCTGATGGGCGAGCGCGAGCACATCGAAGCGCAGCTTGACGAGCGCCGCATGGCGCGCCGCGCGCGCGGCAGCTTCGAGGCCCTCGCCTTTCTTTTGCACGCGCACGCGTCGCATGGTGAGTGGGACGCGAAGGTCTTTGCACAGGCGCCGGCAAAACATGGCCCAGCGATCGGCATTCGGGCTCAGCCCATGGTGAATATGCGCCGCTGCCAAGCGCCGATGCTCGCGCGAGAGCGCATGCAGCAGCACCACGGAATCGACGCCGCCCGACAGTCCTACGAGAATGCGCTCGCCTTCCAGTCCTGCGATGGCGCGCCGCACCGCGGCGCCGACGTCAGCGGCCTTCGGCTTCCTTGAATTTGCCATAGCCCATGAGCCGTTCGAGCCGGGCTTCCACCAGCTCCTTCGGCTTCTTCTCCTGGACCTGTTTCAGCGCCTCGCCGAGCGCTCGCTTGAGCGCCTGCGCGGCCGCCTGCGGGTCGCGGTGCGCGCCGCCGAGCGGCTCGGGCACGATCTTGTCGATAAGACCGAGCGTCTTCAGGCGGCTCGAGGTGATGCCCAGCGCCTCGGCCGCGTCGGGCGCCATGTCGGCGCTGCGCCAGAGGATCGACGCGCACCCTTCCGGTGAAATGACGGAGTAGGTCGCGTACTGCATCATGAGCACGATGTCGCCCACGGCGATGGCGAGCGCGCCGCCCGAGCCGCCCTCGCCGATGACGGTAGCGATGATCGGCGTACGAAGCCGTGCCATCTCGAAGAGATTGCGCCCGATCGCCTCGGACTGGCCGCGCTCTTCGGCATCGATGCCCGGATAGGCGCCCGGCGTATCGACGAAGGTGAACACCGGCAGCGAGAACTTCTCCGCCAGCCGGAAAAGCCGCAGCGCCTTGCGATAGCCCTCGGGCTTGGGCATGCCGAAGTTGCGCGCGATCTTCTCCTTGGTGTCGCGGCCCTTCTGGTGGCCGATGACCACGCAGGGCGTGCCGTTGAAGCGCGCGAGGCCGCCGACAATCGAGGCGTCATCGGCGAAGGTACGGTCCCCGTGCAGCTCTTCGAAATGCGTGAAGAGCGCCTGCAGATAGTCGAGCGTGTAAGGCCGCTGCGGGTGGCGCGCCACCTGCGCCACCTGCCACGGCGTG
>Ga0075426_10000562_pt1 | contig 25640 bp, 25 predicted proteins | sample SoiMethybrSBSTD5_FD_75304 | JGI IMG/M metagenome (GOLD analysis project Ga0075426, IMG submission 75304) | Bulk soil microbial communities from a Populus tree surrounding site in Tennessee, USA - Soil MetaG P. TD hybrid SBSTD5 | ecosystem: Environmental > Terrestrial > Soil > Tree plantation...
GCTCGCCTCGCGCGCACACGGCCATTACGCGCTGAGCGAAGCCGAGCGCACGCGACGACGGGCGTAAGCCTGACTGCTGCCGAACTCACACTTGCCCAAACCTCATCCTGAGCCCCACGCGCGAAGCGCGTGCGTGTCGAAGGATGGGCGGCAGGCACCTCCTCGGCCGCCTCGTGGTTCGAGACGCCGCGCTCGCAAGGCGAGCGCGGCTCCTCACCATGAGGCGGGGAGAGGCAAGGACTCGCGGCGCTACGCCGCCATCGCCTGCTTGAGATTCTCGTCGACCTTGTCGAGGAAGCCGGTGGTGGAGAGCCACGTCTGGTCGGGGCCGATGAGCAGCGCCAGATCCTTGGTCATGTAGCCCGCTTCGACCGTCTCGACGCAGACCTTCTCCAGCGTCGCGGCGAACTTCGCGAGCTCCTTGTTGTCGTCGAGCTTGGCGCGGTGCGAGAGCCCGCGCGTCCAGGCGAAGATCGAGGCGATCGAGTTGGTCGAGGTGTTGCGCCCCTTCTGGTGCTCGCGATAGTGGCGCGTCACGGTGCCGTGCGCGGCCTCTGCCTCGACCACCTTGCCGTCCGGCGTGGTGAGCACGGACGTCATCAGGCCGAGCGATCCATAACCCTGCGCCACGGTGTCCGACTGCACGTCGCCGTCGTAGTTCTTGCATGCCCAGACGTAGCCGCCCGACCACTTGAGCGCCGCCGCCACCATGTCGTCGATCAGCCGATGCTCATAGGTGAGCCTGCGCTTGTCGAACTCGGCCTTGAACTCGTTGTCGAACACCTCCTGGAAGATGTCCTTGAAGCGGCCGTCATAGACCTTGAGGATGGTGTTCTTGGTCGAGAGATAGACCGGATAGTTGCGAGCGAGGCCGTAATTCAACGATGCGCGGGCGAAGTCGCGGATCGAGTCGTCGAGATTGTACATCGCCAAGGTGACGCCGCTGCCGGGCGTGCGAAACACCTCGCGCTCGATCTTCTTGCCATCCTCGCCCGTGAAGGTGAGGGTGATCGTGCCCTTGCCCGGGAAGACGAAGTCGGTCGCGCGATACTGGTCGCCATAGGCGTGACGGCCGATGATGATCGGCTTGGTCCAGCCCGGCACCAGGCGCGGCACGTTCCGGCAGATGATCGGCTCGCGGAAGATCGTGCCGCCAAGGATGTTGCGGATCGTCCCGTTGGGCGAACGATACATGGCCTTGAGGTTGAATTCCTTCACCCGCCCTTCGTCGGGCGTGATGGTGGCGCATTTCACGCCAACGCCGACCTTCTTGATCATCTCGGCCGCCTCGACGGTGACCTGGTCGTTGGTCGCGTCGCGATGCTCCATGCCGAGATCGTAATAGATGAGCTGGATGTCGAGGTAGGGATGGATCAGCTTGTCCTTGATCAATCGCCAGATGATCCGGGTCATCTCGTCCCCGTCGAGTTCGACGACGGGATTCTTGACTTTGATCTTCGCCATGTAAGGAGCCACCTTTTGGGCGCGGGCAGGCAACAGTCCTCGGACCGGCGGACAATTTTGGCGCGCGCTCATCGAAGAGGCCGCCCCGCAGTCGCGGCGGCTCTATAGCATCGGCTGTCTCGTCGTGAAACCGGCGGTGGCGCATGTCCGGTTCACTTCCATTCATATGCCGTCATCCTGAGGCGAGGAGCGAGCGCCGCGAGCGAGCCTCGAAGGATGATCGGCCGAGGAGGCGCAGCAAGCACGCAAGTGGCGCGGCAGGGGCCGTCGTCCATCGAGGGCCTCGCTTCGCTCGGCCAGCTCAGGATGACGGGACTGGCTCACATCGAGCGGAATAGGCGCTGGCGCGTGGACTTAAAATCGCATCCAGAAACGCGTGGCCGCGGGAAAAACGCGGCGACCCGCTCGATGAGCTCGTCATCGAGCGGGTCGTCTTAGCAGTCCTGGCCTTGGAGACGGCGGCGCCGAACGCCGCGTCAGAGCGCGGCGAGCGCGGCGTTCAGCGTGGCGCTCGGCCGCATCGCGGCCGACGCCTTGGCGTCGTCGGGCAGGTAGTAACCGCCGATGTCGACCGGCTTGCCTTGCGCCCCGATCAACTCGCCATTGATCTTGGCCTCGTTCTTGCTGAGCGTCTCGGCCAGCGGCTTGAAGCGGGCTTGCAGCTCCTTGTCCTTGGTCTGCGCGGCCAGCGCCTGGGCCCAGTAGAGGGCGAGGTAGAAATGGCTGCCGCGATTGTCGATCTCGCCGACCTTGCGCGCAGGAGAGCGGTTGAACTCGAGAATCTTGCCGATGGCGGTGTCGAGCGTCTCGGCGAGAACCTGCGCCTTGGCGTTCTTGTAGGTCTGCGCCAGATGCTCGAGCGACGCGCCGAGGGCGAGATACTCGCCGAGCGAATCCCAGCGCAGATAGCCCTCGTGCTGGAACTGCTCCACGTGCTTGGGCGCCGAGCCGCCGGCGCCGGTCTCGAACAGTCCGCCGCCCGCCAGAAGCGGAACGATCGACAGCATCTTGGCCGAGGTGCCGAGCTCCATGATCGGAAACAGGTCGGTCAGATAATCACGCAGCACGTTGCCGGTGACGGAGATCGTGTCCTGTCCCTTGCGGATGCGCTCGAGCGAAAACTTGATCGCTTCGACCGGCGGCAGAATGCGGATGTCGAGCCCCTTCGTATCCTGCTCCTTCAGGTACTTCTCGACCTTGGCGATGACCTGGGCATCGTGCGCGCGCTTGGCGTCGAGCCAGAACACGGCCGGAGTATTGGTGAGGCGCGCGCGGCGCACGCCAAGCTTGACCCAGTCCTGGATCGGCACGTCCCTGAGCTCGCACATGCGGAAGAGGTCGCCGGCCTCGACCGGACGCTCCAGCAGCACCTTGCCGTCATCGGCGACAACGCGAACCGTTCCGGCCGCGGGCACTTCGAAGGTCTTGTCGTGCGAGCCGTATTCCTCGGCCTTCTGCGCCATCAACCCGATGTTCGGAACCGAGCCCATGGTCTTGGGATCGAACGCGCCGTGCGCCTTGCAGTCGTCGATGACCGCCTGAAACAGCCTCGCGTAGGAGCGATCCGGGATCGCGGCGATGACGTCGTGCAGCTTGCCGTCGGCGCCCCACATGCGGCCGGACTCGCGGATCATCGCCGGCATCGAAGCGTCGATGATGACGTCGCTCGGCACATGCAGGTTGGTGATCCCCTTGTCGGAATTGACCATGGCGAGGCCCGGCCGCTTCGCGTACTCGGCCGCGATGTCGTCCTTGATCGCTTTCTTCTCCGCTTCAGGCAGGGTCTCGATCTTCGTCAAGAGATCGCCGAAGCCGTTGTTGAGGTTGACGCCGAGGCGCTTCAGCGTGGCGGCGTGCTTCTCGATCACATCGGCGAAATAGACGGAAACCGCATGGCCGAAGATGATGGGATCGGCGATCTTCATCATGGTCGCCTTCACGTGCAGCGAGAACAGCAGGCCGTCCTTCTTCGCGGCTGCGATCTGCTCGGCAAAGAAGGCGCGCAGCGCCTTGCGGCTCATCACCGCCGCGTCGATGATCTCGCCGGCCTCGATCGGCGTCTTTGCTTTCAGCACCGTGACGGCGCCGTCGGCGCCGACCAGCTCGATGCGGACGTTGGTCGCCGACGCGACGGTGGTCGAGATTTCCGAGCCGTAGTAATCGCCGTCCGACATGTACGCGACATGCGATTTGGAGCTGGAGCTCCAGGCGCCCATCTTGTGCGGATTGTTGCGGGCGTATTGCTTGACGGCGCCGGCCGCGCGGCGATCGGAATTGCCTTCGCGCAATATCGGGTTGACGACACTGCCGAACACCTTGCCGTAGCGAGCCTTGATCTCCTTCTCGGCTTCCGTCGTCGGATTGTCCGGATAGTCCGGAACGTCGTAGCCCTTGCGTTGCAGCTCCTTGATCGCGGCCTTGAGCTGCGGGATCGAGGCGGAGATGTTGGGCAGCTTCATGATGTTGGCTTCGGGCTTCAACGTCAGCTCGCCGAGTTCGGTGAGCTCGTCGTTGATCCGTTGCGCAGGCGTGAGCTTCTCGGGGAAGGTGGCCAGGATGCGGCCGGCGAGAGAGATATCCTTCAGCGTCACGGACACACCCGCCGCGCCCACGAAGGCTTTGACGATCGGCAGCAGGGAATAGGTCGCAAGCGCCGGGGCTTCATCGACCTTCGTCCACATGATTTCGAGATTTGGCATCCTGGCACCTCTGATCGTCGTGCGTATTTGGGCGACCGGAAACCGGCCATCGATGGGTTCGGGGAAGGCTCTCCCCCGGCCCTCACATGAATTGTTCTCGGCGCGGAGACCGCGAACCGGGGATCCGGCTGACGGGAATGCGGCGCGCGCCCGATAGCATCCGGGGCCGCTCATCGCCGGCGCTCGTATAGCACCGGCCATCGCGCCGGCAAAGATGGCAAGAAGCGCCTCGGGTGGCGGCCTTGTCGTGGTCGCTCGGGTCCGTTCGGCGCTCGCGCCGGCCTCGAATCCGCGGCCGCCGGATGGTATCTCGCCCAGGCGCGCCCGTCCGGGGCGCCGGCGTTTCGCTGCAGACCGAGGAAAGAGGATCCGGATGCCCGGTTCGGGAACCGACAAGACCAAGCCCTGGACCGAGGTCGCCGGGCCGATCGTGGTGCTGGTCGAGCCGCAGCTCGGGCAGAACATCGGCACCGCCGCGCGGGCGATGGCGAATTTCGGCCTGTCCCGCCTGCGGCTCGTGAAACCGCGCGACGGCTGGCCCGACATCCAGGCCGTGCGCGCCGCGTCGGGGGCCGACGCGGTGCTCGACGGGGTGAGGCTGTTCGACACCCTCGAGGCGGCGCTCGCGGATTGCAATTTCGTGCTCGCCACGACGGCGCGGGCGCACGACCAGGCGAAGCCGGTGCTCGGGCCCGAACAGGCGGCACGCGACATCGCCCCGCGCATCGCCGAAGGGCAGAACGTCGCGGTCGTGTTCGGTCGCGAGCGCTGGGGACTGCAGAACGAGGAGGTCGGGCTCGCCGACGCCATCGTGACCTTTCCGGTCAATCCGGCATTCGCCTCGCTCAACCTCGCGCAGGCAGTCCTCGTCATCGCCTACGAATATTTCAAGCTCGCAGGCGGCGGAGCGCTCCCCTTCGCCATGCCGCTGCGCTCGCCGCCCGCCGGCAAGCAGCAGCTGTTCGCGTTCTTCGCCGACCTCGAGGCCGAGCTCGAGAAGGTCGAATTCTTTCGCCCGCCCGAGAAGCGGCCGACCATGACGATCAACCTGCGCAACATCTTCGGGCGCATGCAGCCGACCCAGCAGGACGTGCAGACGCTGCACGGCGTGATCATGGCGATTGCGGAAGGGCGCAAGGGCCCGGCGCGCGGCGGCGTGCTCGACGGCCGCGAGGCAGGCCAGCTGCGCGCGATTCTCGCCGAACATGGCGAGGGACGGGTGCCGAACGAGCGCGGGCCGGTGCGCGGCCTCTCGCGCCTCCTGCGGCGCAACCCGACCGACGCGGAGCGCTCACTATGGGAGTCGCTCGTGAAGGATCGGCGTTTCGCCGGCAAGGGTTTCAAGCGCCAGGTGCCGGTCGGTCCGCACATCACCGACCTGGTGTCGTTTCCGCTGCGTGCCGTGATCGACCTCGTGCCGGTGGACGAGAGCGAGGCGGCCGCGACGGCGCGCGCCGCCAAGCAGGCGTGGCTCGCCGAGCGCGGCTATCGGGTGCTGGAAGTGGGCATCGCCGAGATCGAGGCGGATGCCGGAAAGGTGCTGGATCGGTTGGCGGAGGAGATCGGCAGCAGTTGAACGCGCCGTCATGCGCGGGCTTGTCCCGCGCATCCACGTCTTGCGTCAAAAGGATAGACGTGGATGGCCGGGACATAGGCGAGCGAAGCGACGCCGTTCTCCGAACGGCTATGCCCGGCCATGACGTATGAGAATCACCCCTTCAACACCTTCACCTGCGCCGCAGTGCCGGCGCGCAGGAAGCCGAGATCGCTGCCGACCGCAAGGAAGCGGAAGCCGCGCTTGGCGGCGAACAGCGCGCGCTCGGCGTTGGCGCAATAGAGCCCGGGAACTTTGTGCGCCTTGTGCGCCGCCGCCACCACGCGGTCGAGCTCGCGCTCGACGATCGCCGAATGCGGCTCGACCTCGGCGCCGTCGGTGAGCGCAATCGAGAGATCGGACGGCCCCACGAACAGCGCGTCGATGCCTTCCGTCGCGGCGATCGCGTCGAGATTGGCGAGCGCGGTGCGCGTCTCGATCATCGCGATTGCGACCACGAGATCGTTCGCCTCGCGCAGATAGCTCTTCATGTCGGGAACGTTCCCGAGCGTCATCGCCCGATGCGGGCCCCAGCTGCGCTCGCCGACCGGCGGATACTTCGTCACCGAGACGAATGCGAGCGCGTCCTCGACCGTATTGATCATCGGCGCGATCACGCCTTCGGCGCCGAAGTCGAGCACCCGGCTGGCCGTCGAAAAGCTGCCGACCGGGATGCGAACGATCGGGGCGGCGCCGCCCTGGCGAATCGCCGCGATGCCGGTGAGCGTCGCGGCCGTATCCCACAGCCCGTGCTGCTGATCGATGGTGACGGTGGAAAAGCCCTCGCGCGCGATGGTCTCGGCCACGATCGGATAGGGCAGCGGGCACCAGCCGCTGAAGACGGTCTCGCCCGCTTTGAGTCGTCGCGCGAGGGAAAAGTGTGGGCTCACGATCGTCCCCTGTGCCGCGCCATATCATGCCGAGTCGCGCGCACCGCGGCCGGCGCTTGCGATTCGCGAGGCTGCGCGCTCTGGCGCCTATTTGCCGGCCTTCACCTCGATGATAGCGCGCGCCATCAGCTCGGTCATTACCCGCCGGATCTGCTCGTCCGACATGGTGACGCCCTTTGCGTCAAAATCCTTGCGGATCTTGGGAAAGACGTCATGCTGCTCGATGTCAGCGATGATGACGTCCTTGGCATACGCCTCCGCTGCAGGGCCGCTCAGGCCGAGCTTCTCCGCCGCCCACAGGCCAAACAGCCGGTCGCGGCGTGCCGTCGCCTTGAACTTGAGCGTCTCGTCGTGCACGAACAGGTTCTCGAAGCCTTCTTCGCGCTTATCGAATGTCGTGGTCATGCGATCGCCTCCGGCTGATCACCGTTCTTCCGGCTTCGCCGCGATCATACGCTCTTCCGGCTTCGCCGGCGATCATTTGTCGGCTTGCACATCGACTGATGGTCGTCAAGGCAACGCCGAGGATGGTAAAGTCATCATTGCGTGAAGCGCGCCTCAGGTCTATGTCAATTGTACTCCGCACCGCGTTCGGGTAGCTTGTCGGTTGCGGAGGGGCCGGCCGCCGCAGTTGCGAGTTGCGCGCCGCTCAGACTCCGCCGCCGCGGACAATGACACACTGGAGCCACGGCACTATGGACTTTCACAAGCCACGGTACACCCCGATGAGCCGTCGTCGCCGCATCTATGAAGGCAAGGCGAAGGTCCTCTATGAGGGACCCGAGCCTGGAACGCTGATTCAACATTTCAAGGACGACGCCACCGCCTTCAACGCCAAGAAGCATCAGGTGATCGAAGGCAAGGGCGTGCTCAACAATCGAATCTCGGAGTATGTGTTCCAGCATCTCAACGACATCGGCGTGCCGACGCATTTCATCCGCCGGCTGAACATGCGCGAGCAGTTGATTCGCGAAGTCGAAATCGTCCCGCTCGAGATCGTGGTGCGGAATGTCGCGGCGGGCTCGTTGTCGCAACGCCTCGGCATCGAGGAGGGCACCCAGCTACCGCGATCGATCATCGAGTTCTATTACAAGAACGACGCGCTCAACGATCCGATGGTGTCGGAGGAACACATCACTGCGTTCGGCTGGGCGACGCCGCAGGAGATCGACGACATCATGGCGCTGGCGATCCGCGTCAACGATTTCCTCTCCGGACTCTTCCTCGGCGTCGGCATCCGTCTGGTGGATTTCAAGATGGAATGCGGGCGGCTGTGGGAGAACGACCTGATGCGGATCGTGGTCGCCGACGAGATCTCACCCGACTCGTGCCGGTTATGGGATATCAAGTCGAACGAGAAGCTCGACAAGGACCGCTTCCGCCGCGACATGGGCGGGCTGGTCGAAGCCTATACCGAGGTCGCCAAGCGCCTCGGCATCATGAGCGAAGGCGAGCGCCCGCAGGGCAGCGGGCCGATTCTGGTCAAAGGCTAAAGGCTGATTTTCGATGCGGCCCGCGCCGAGGAGATCGCGCGGGTCGTTGCGGGCGGGCGCGCCGTCGGGCGCTCCCGCGCGATGGCGGTCGCGTGCGCCATGAGCCGGATCATCACCATCGGGCTGGTCGTGCCGTTCGCCGAGGACCGTGTGCCGGCCGAAGGTCCGCTGATGTATCCGGGCATCGGCTTCCTGGCGCGCGGCGTCGGCGTGCGGGCGCTGACGCCCGAGGGCTACGATCCCGCGATGGCCAAGATCGTGCCGGCCGCGGTCGCGCTGGCGAAGGCCGGGGTCGACGCCGTGATGGTGATCGGCACCTCACTCACCTTCTACAAAGGCGCGGCGGCGCATCGACGGCTGCTCGACGAGCTGCGCGCGGCGACCGGCCTGCCGGCAAGCACCATGAGCGCCGCCGTGGTCGACGGACTGAAGGCGGTCGGCGCCAAGAAGATCGCGGTTGCGACTGCCTACGATGGCGAGGTCAACCGGCGCCTCGCCGCGTTCCTGACCGAGGAAGGTTTTGCGGTGCGGGCGATCGAGGGCCTCGGAATCACGGATTTCGGGGGACCGGGCCGGATCGGCGAGCAGGACATCCTCGACCTCGGCACCCGGGTTTGCGAGGACGCGGGCGACGCCGAAGGGCTGCTCATCTCGTGCGGGGGCTTGCGCACGCTCGGGGTCGCGCAGCCTTTCGAGGCTCGGCACGGCATCCCCGTCGTATCCAGCATGCCGGCCGCGTTCTGGGCGGCGATGCGGCTGACCGGCGCCACTGGGCAGCTCGCGGGTCATGGGCGCTTGCTTGAAGATTCGCGTGGAACCGATCGTGGGTTTACCCGCGCCGCGCAATGAATTATGCGCAAGGGTGCAACCCCGCCCGCGTGCATTGAACGGGCGGGTCCCGAGCATATCTGGAGCCTATCCATGAAGGCGCGCGTCACCGTGACCCTCAAGTCCGGCATTCTCGATCCGCAGGGCAAGGCGATCGAGGGTGCCCTCAAGTCGCTCGGCGTCAACGGGGTCGCGAGCGTGCGCCAGGGCAAGGTGTTCGACATCGAGCTTTCCGGGGCCGACCGGGGCCGGGCCGAGGCGGCGCTCAAGGACGCCGCCGAAAAGCTCCTGGCCAATACGGTGATCGAGAATTATCGGATCGAGGTCACGGGATGAAATCCGCCGTCCTGGTCTTTCCGGGCATCAACCGCGAGCAGGACATGGCGCGGGCGCTGGCGCTCATCTCCGGCCGGGCGCCCGCCATGGTCTGGCACGCCGAAACCGCATTGCCGGCCGGCACCGACCTGGTGGTGATTCCGGGCGGGTTTTCCTATGGCGACTATCTGCGCTGCGGCGCGATTGCGGCCCGCGCGCCGATCATGGCGGCGGTGCGCGCCCACGTGGCGCGGGGCGGGCTCCTGCTTGCGATCTGCAATGGGTTCCAGATCGCCTGCGAGGCCGGGCTGCTGCCGGGCGTGCTGATGCGCAACGCGCAGCTCAAGTTCATCTGCCGTGACGTCCACCTCCGGGTCGAGCGCTCCGACACCCCGTTCAGCCGCGGCTACAACGCCGGGCAGGTGATCCGGGTGCCGGTCGCGCACGGAGAGGGCAATTACGTCGCCGACGCCGAGACCGTCGCGCGCCTCGAAGGCGAGGGGCGGGTGCTCTACCGCTATGTCTCGCCGGACGGCGCGCCCGATCCAGTCTGGAACATCAATGGGGCGACCAATTCGATCGCCGGCATCCTCAACGAGCGCGGCAATGTGCTCGGCATGATGCCGCATCCGGAAAACCACGTCGAAGCCTCCATGGGCTGCACCGACGGGCGCGGCCTCTTTGCCGGCCTGGTGGAGCATGTGGCGCGGGCGGCCTAGGCCTCGACGGAACCGATCTTGGCGCGAATTGCCGCGAACGAGCGCGCATTGATGCATTGGATTCTTCCGGAGTCATGATTCCCAACGAACCCAAGATCACGCCCGAGCTCATTGCCGAGCACGGCCTCAAGCCCGACGAGTACGAGCGCATCCTCAAGCTGATCGGCCGGGAGCCGAGCGTCACGGAGCTCGGCATCTTCTCGGCGATGTGGAACGAGCACTGCTCGTACAAGTCATCGAAGGTCCATCTGCGCACGCTGCCCACCAAGGCCCCATGGGTGATCCAGGGGCCGGGCGAGAACGCAGGCGTCATCGACATCGGCGACGGCCTCGCCTGCGTGTTCAAGATGGAGAGCCACAATCACCCGAGCTACATCGAGCCGTATCAGGGCGCGGCGACCGGCGTCGGCGGCATCCTGCGCGATGTGTTCACGATGGGAGCGCGGCCGATCGCCTGCCTCAATGCGCTGAGCTTCGGGGATCCGGGCAACGCAAAGACGCGGCATCTGGTGGCCGGCGTCGTCGCCGGGATCGGCGGCTATGGCAACTCGTTCGGCGTGCCCACCGTCGGCGGCCAGGTGCGCTTCCATGCGCGCTACAACGGCAACTGCCTGGTCAACGCGATGGCGGTGGGGCTCGCCGAGACGGACAAGATTTTCTATGCGGCCGCCACCGGGGTCGGAAAGCCGATCGTCTATCTCGGGTCGAAGACCGGGCGCGACGGCATCCACGGCGCCACCATGGCGTCGGCCGAGTTCGGCGCCGATGCCGAGGAGAAGCGCCCGACCGTGCAGGTCGGCGATCCGTTCGCCGAGAAGCTGCTGCTCGAAGCGTGCCTCGAGATCATGCGCAAGGATTGCGTGATCGCGATCCAGGACATGGGCGCCGCGGGCCTGACCTGCTCGGCGGTCGAGATGGGGGCGAAGGGCGATCTCGGCGTGACGCTCGATCTCGACAAGGTGCCGTGCCGCGAGAGCGGCATGACGGCCTACGAGATGATGCTCTCGGAGAGCCAGGAGCGCATGCTGATGGTGCTGCGCCCCGAGAAGGAGGCGGAGGCCGAGGCGATCTTCCGCAAATGGGGTCTGGACTTCGCGGTGGTCGGCGAGACAACGCCGACGAAACGCTTCATCGTGCGCCATCGCGGGGACGTGATGGCGGATCTGCCGATCAAGGAGCTCGGCGACGAGGCGCCGGAATACAAGCGTCCCTTCGCTGACACGCCGAAACCGCCGATCATCGCGGCGCGCGACGTTGCGCCGCCGATGGCGAATGCTGACGCGCTGGAAAGGCTGCTCGCTACGCCCGATCTCTGCTCGCGCCGCTGGGTGTGGGAGCAGTACGACCATGTGATTCTCGGCAACACCGTGCAGCGCCCGGGGGGCGACGCCGCGGTGGTGCGGGTCAATGACGGGCCGAAGGCGCTCGCGCTCACCGCCGACGTGACGCCGCGCTACTGCGAGGCCGATCCGTTCGAGGGCGGCAAGCAGGCCGTGGCGGAAGCCTGGCGCAACATCACGGCGGTCGGGGCCAAGCCGCTTGCGCTCACCGACAATCTCAATTTCGGCAATCCGGAGCGGGCCGAGATCATGGGCCAGTTCGTCGGCTGCGTGCGCGGCATCGCGGAAGCCTGCAAGGTGCTCGACTTCCCGGTCGTGTCCGGCAACGTGTCGCTCTACAACGAAACCCATGGCCGCGCGATCCTGCCCACGCCCACCATCGGGGGCGTCGGCGTGCTCGCCGATTTTCAGAAGTCGGCGACGATCGCCTTCAAGGCGCCGGGCCAATCGATCCTGCTAATCGGAGAGACTTCAGGCTGGCTCGGCCAGTCGCTCTATCTGCGCGACGTCTGCGGGCGCGAGGACGGCGCGCCGCCGCCGGTCGACCTCGCGACGGAAAAACGCAACGGCGATTTCGTGCGCGCGCTGATCGGGGAGGGCATCGCGACCGCGGTGCATGATGTCTCCGACGGCGGGCTTGCGGTGGCGCTCGCCGAGATGGCGATGGCTTCGGGAATCGGGGCGCGAGTCGAGGCAGACGGGCTGCCGCACGGGTTCTGGTTCGGCGAGGATCAGGCGCGCTATGTCGTCACCGTCGCGACGGAGCGCGCCGCCGACGTGATCGCGCGGGCCGAGAAGGCGGGTGTCTCTCTGCGCGCGCTCGGGACCACCGGCGGCGATGCGTTGACGCTCGGCGTCGAGCGGCCCATTCTGGTCAAGACGCTGGCACAACGCTTCGAAGGCTGGCTCCCCGCCTACATGGCGGGACACGAGACGTGAGGAGAGCCGCATGGCGATGGATGCCGGGGAAATCGAGCGCCTGATCAAGGCGGGCATCCCGGACGCCGAAGTGACGATCCGCGACCTCGCCGGCGACGGCGACCATTATGCGGCGACCGTCATCGCTGAAAGCTTTCGCGGCAAGTCGCGGGTGCAGCAGCACCAGCTCGTCTATGCGGCGCTCAAGGGCCAGATGGGCGGTGTTCTGCACGCGCTTGCGCTGCAGACCGGCGTGCCGCCGTCCTGACCGTCGCGCGCTCGCGCCGGCGATGCCCGCATGGCTCCGCCCTCCCGCAACGGCGTAACAACCCTCGCGCCCGCCGGCGCGATCCGGCCGACCGGGCCGTGGTCGCTGGCGACGCGCGCCGGAGATTTCGTCTTCGTGGCGGGCATGCGCGGGATCGATCCCGCGACCGATGCCCTGGTGCCGGGGGAGGAGGCGCGCGTCCGGCAGGCTTTCCGCAACATGCAGCTGATCGCCGAATCCGCGGGCGCGTCCCTGCGCGATGCGGTCCGTCTCGTGGTCTACGTCACCGACATGGCGCGCCACCGCCCGATGGTGAACCGGGTCCAGGAGGAGCTTTGGGGCGGCGGTCCCTATCCGCCCCGCACCATCGTCGAGGTGGTCCGGCTCAACCAGGACGACATCGTCGAGGTGGAGGGCACCTTCATGGTTCCGAAGTAGTGAACAGGGCCGCCCGTGGGGTGGGTTGGGCATGCCCCAGTCGTGCTATATATAGAGGAGGAGAGGCGGGATTCTCATGCGGCCGCCGCGCAGACAAGGACGACGTTCATGGCCATCGACCAATTCATCGCCAACGAAGTGAAGTCGAATGACGTGGTGCTGTTCATGAAGGGCACGCCGCAGTTCCCGATGTGCGGCTTTTCCGGTCAGGTGGTGCAGATCCTCGATTACCTCGGCGTTCCCTACAAGGGCCTCAATGTGTTGGAGAACGACGAGCTGCGCCAGGGCATCAAGGACTATTCCAACTGGCCGACCATCCCGCAGCTCTACCTGAAGGGCGAGTTCGTGGGCGGCTGCGATATCATCCGCGAGATGTTCCAGGCGGGCGAGCTGCAGGGCCTGTTCAAGGACAAGGGCGTTCCGGTCCGGGAGAGCGCCGGCGCCTGACGCGGCCGCGCATCCCCACCAATGAAAAAGCCGCCCGAAAGGGCGGCTTTTGTGTTCCGTGGATGCGTCCGGCGCGTCAGCGCGAATAGTACTCGACAACGAGGTGCGGCTCCATCTGGACCGGATAGGGCACGTCCGTGGGCTGCGGGATGCGCGTGAGCTTCGCGGTCATCTTCGAGTGATCCGCATCGATGTAATCGGGCACGTCGCGCTCGGCGAGGCCGGTCGCCTCGAGCACCAGCGCGAGCTGCTTCGAGGCGTCCTTCACCTCGATGGCGTCGCCCACCTTGAGGCGGAAGCTCGGGATGTTGACCCGACGGCCGTTGACCTTGATGTGCCCGTGGTTGATGAACTGGCGCGCCGCGAAAATGGTCGGCACCAGCTTGGCGCGGTAGACCACGGCATCGAGGCGCCGCTCCAGGAGCGCGATCAGGTGCGCGCCGGAATCGCCCTTCATCCGGATCGCTTCCTCGTAGATGCCCCGGAACTGGCGCTCGGAGATGTTGGCGTAATAGCCCTTGAGCTTCTGCTTGGCGCGCAGCTGCACGCCGTAGTCCGACAGCTTGCCCTTGCGGCGCTGGCCGTGCTGGCCGGGACCGTATTCGCGACGGTTGACGGGGCTCTTCGGGCGGCCCCAGATATTCTGGCCCATGCGGCGGTCGATCTTGTACTTCGCCTCACTGCGCTTGGTCATTGCATCCTCAAAAGAGACGGCGGCTTTGGCCGGCCGTGGTTAACGGGGTTCGAGGATCGCGCCCTCCTTTGTCCCTTGCTTTGAGGGACCGACAGGCAGGGGCCCTAATCAGCGCCAAGGCCCGGCCACGGGTCGCGAAACACCACGCGGGCCAAGCGGCCCGCGGACGCGCGTTTTCTAGGGGCAAACCTGGGTGGTGTCAAATGGCCGGGGCGCCCGCGCCGGTTGCGATCCCGAACCGCGCCAGTGCCTGGCCGAGTGCCGGTCCGACCGGCTTTTCCGAGGTGAACAGCGCGCGCGCCGCGCCGGGGCCCGCTTTCGGCGGTGCTGGTCCGATCAGGTCGACCACGCGGCGCGCGATCGCGGGCGCCGGATCGATCCACGCGACCGGCCAGGGGGCTAGGCGCGTGATCCGGTCGAGCAGCAGGGGAAAGTGCGTGCAGGCGAGCACCACCGTGTCGGTGCGCCGCGCGTCGCCGTCGCGGAAGCAGGGCGCGATCTCGGCGGCGATCGCCGCGTCCCGGACCGGCTGCTCGCGCAAGGCCTCCTCGGCCAGGGAGGCGAGCCGTGCCGAGCCGACGAGATCGACCGCGCAGCCCTGCGCGAAATCGCGGATCAGCGCCATCGTATATTCGCGCCGCACCGTCGCCTCGGTGCCCAGCACCGCGATGCGTTTCGTGATGGATCCCGCGCAGGCCGGCTTGATGGCCGGCACCGTCCCGACGAACGGCACCGCATAGCGTGCCCGCAGCTCGGGCAGCACCAGGGTCGAGGCGGTATTGCACGCGATGACGATGAGGTCGGGCGCGAGGCGGGCGATCAGGTCGCCCATGAGCGGGACGATGCGCGCGACGAGCTCGCGCTCGCCATGGCTTCCGTAGGGAAAGAACGCATCGTCGGCGGCATAGATGAAGTTGGCGTCGGGCCGCGCCGCGACGATCTCGCGAAACACCGTGAGGCCGCCGAGGCCGGAGTCGAACATCAGGATGGTCGGTCGAGCCATGTGAGGGCGAGGGAACCGGGGCGAGACTGGCGGTGAATCAGGGCGTGCAGCCTTTGTTCCAAAAACCGAGCCACTTGGCAATTCGGACAGCAGCCTGTTCCGGTGGCGGGAACAGCTCATCGTCTGTCGGGCCCGGGACTGCGGGGCGGAACGCGACCCAGGGGCTTGCGTTTCACCTGCGGGCCCGGGTGGTGACAAACAACGTAACCCTGGCGAGGAGTTCCAAAATGAGCCTGATGACTGTGACGAAAGGACTGACGATGAGCGCTGCCGCGCTGGCGCTCTCGACCGGCCTGGCGGCAGCCGCACCGGCGGTCGCCGAAACCGACCTCAATGTGCGGTCCGGCCCCGGCGTCGACTTCGACGTGATCGGCGTGATCCCGGGCGGTGCCGTGGCGGACGTGAGAGGCTGCCGGGGCAGCTGGTGCCGGGTGAACTTCAACGGCATGCCGGGATTCGCGAGCCGCGACTATCTCGCGCTCGGCGGGCCGGCCGTCGGACGGACCGTGGTCGGCGAGGGCTATTACGGCGGCGGCTACTACGGCGGCTATGAGCCGGGCTACGCGACCTACGGCTACGAATCCGGACGCGGCTACTACGGCGGCCGCGGCTACGGCGAGTTCCGCGGTGAACGCACTGGAGGAGTCAGCGCGCGGGTCGAGGGGCGTGAACGCTTCAGCTCGCGTGAGGAGCGCGGGCGCCTTGGCGTAAATGAAAGGCGAAGCGAGCGGTTCGGTTCGCGTGAGGAGCGAGGACGCGTGGGCCTTCGCGGCGAGGAGAGCAGGGCGGCGAGCGAACGCGGGTCCCAGTCGGGCCAAGCGACCGCCATTGGCGGCAACAATCCGATGAAGAATGAGAAGACTACGGCGACGCAACGCGCACCCCAGTCGGGCCAGGCGGCCGCCATTGGCGGCAACAACCCCATGAAGAACGAGAAGGGCACGGCGGCTGGCACGGCGGCTGGCAGCAGCAATGCCACGACCGGCGCCGCGCCGCGCGGAGCGAGGCGAGAGAATCGCTGATCGACGCGCTCTTGAAATGACGAAGCCGGCGGCCGCTGCGGCGGGCGCCGGCTTTTTCTATTGCTTCAGTCGCGCGGGACTCAAGGTCCCGGCATGCTGATTGCGGTGGAGAGGTCCACGAGCCGCGGCCCGGTCTGAGCCGCCGCAGGCGTGGGCATGGGCCGCGCGGCCGGCTCGTCGTCGTCTTCCTCTCTGTCGGGCGACGCTTTGATCGCCTGCATGGACTCGCGCGCGACTCCGAGCGGCTTGATCAGGCCGCTCGCCACCGTGAAGGACGCGAGCAGGATGGCGGCGAGATTGCCGTCGCGAATGTCGGTGAATGCGACCGCGCCCATCGCATACGACCAGAACGGAAACGCCAGGAAGGAGACGAACGCATTCGTGATCCAGGCGTCACCCTCCTCGTGCACGTACCACACGTAGAACGGCGCCATCAGGGTTCCGATGACGAGCGCGGCGGCCGCGATCCCCATCACTGGCATGCCGGCCATCACCGCATCCTTGCCGCCACTGCGCAGCGCCTGGTCGAGGATGGCGTTGATCAACACCGAGAAGGCTAGCACCTCGGCAGGAACATATTTGGCGATGCGCAGCAGGTAATCGTCGTTCGGGACCGCCGCAGGGGCTGATCCGCCGGCCACACGCTCACGCGACACCCGCACAGGCATGCGTACCAGTCGGCCCATGTGACGAATCTCCTCAAAGACTGGGGCGACGTTAGGTCGTTCTTGGGGGAGACGCAAAGCGCCATCGTGGCAGCCCGCTCGCCGCCGGCTCACGTGCCTGTGGATAACCTCGGCAAAGAAGAGGTGAGGCCCTCGACGGGCGGCACGAGCCGCAGCAGCCCTTGGCGGATGCTGCGAGCCGCTAGGCCTGGGATGTCCCGAACACCCGCTGAAAGATCGTGTCCACGTGCTTGTGGTGATGGGCGATGTCGAAATTCGCGGCGAGCTCGGCGTCACTGAGGTGGCGCCGCACATCCGGATCGGCCTTGAGCAGCGCCAGGAAATCCGTCGCCTCGCCGCGCCACACCTTCATGGCGTTGCGCTGCACCATGCGGTAGGCGTCCTCGCGGCTCGCGCCCTTCTGGGTTAGCGCGATCAGCACGCGCTGCGAATGCACGAGGCCGCCCAGCCGATCGAGGTTCTTGCGCATGTTGTCGGGATAGACGAGCAGCTTGTCGACCAGGCCGGCGAGGCGGTTGAGCGCGAAATCGAGGGTCACGGTCGCGTCCGGGCCGATCATACGCTCGACCGAGGAATGCGAGATGTCGCGCTCGTGCCAGAGTGCGACGTCCTCGAGCGCCGGCGTCACATAGCCGCGCACAATGCGAGCGAGCCCGGTGATGTTCTCCGACAGCACCGGGTTGCGCTTGTGCGGCATCGCCGAGGAGCCCTTCTGTCCTTCGGAGAAGAACTCCTCGGCCTCCAGGACCTCGGTGCGCTGGAGGTGGCGAATCTCGGTCGCCAGCCGCTCCATCGACGAGGCGACCACGCCGAGAGTCGCGAAATACATGGCGTGGCGATCGCGCGGGATCACCTGGGTCGAGACCGGCTCGACGACGAGTCCCATTGCCTTCGCGACATGCGCCTCGACCCGCGGGTCGACCTGCGCGAAGGTGCCGACCGCGCCCGAGATCGCGCAGGTCGCGACCTCCGTCCGGGCGGCCACGAGCCGGGCGCGGGCGCGGGCGAACTCCGCATGGGCCGACGCGAGCTTGAGGCCGAAGGTCGTCGGCTCGGCATGGATGCCGTGCGAGCGGCCGATGGTCGGCGTGAGCTTGTGCTCGAAGGCGCGGCGTTTGAGCGCCGCCAGAACCTTGTCGACGTCGGCGATGAGGAGATCGGCGGCCCGCACCAGCTGGACGTTGAGGCAGGTGTCGAGCACGTCGGACGAGGTCATGCCCTGATGCACGAAGCGCGCGGAGGGGCCGACGATCTCCGCCAGATGGGTCAGGAACGCGATCACGTCATGCTTGACCTCGCGCTCGATCTCGTCGATGCGCGCGACGTCGAACTTGGCGTTCTTGCCCTTGGCCCAGATCTCCTTGGCGGCATCCTTGGGGATGATGCCGAGCTCGGCCATGGCGTCGGCCGCATGCGCCTCGATCTCGAACCAGATACGGAAGCGCGTCTGCGGATCCCAGATCGCAGCCATTTCGGGGCGGGTATAGCGCGGAATCATGCAAGCCTCGGCGGACGTGGCGCGTCCCGGGCTGTATCATACCGGACGGGCTTGGCAATCGCATTGAGGCGGTCGAGCGGAGGGGACGGGCGATGGCATTCGAGGACCTGATCGGGCGCGCGGAGCGGATCGCGGCGCTCCTCAAGCCGCGGCGCGAGACCCTCGCGGTCGCCGAGTCCTCGACCGGCGGCCTGATCTCGGCGGCGCTGCTCGCCGTCGCCGGCGCATCCGCCTATTTCCTCGGCGGTGCGGTCATCTACACCCAGACGGCGCGGCGCGCGCTGCTCGACATCCCGGATTCCGCCATGGCCGGGATGCGGGCCTCGACGGAGCCTTACGCGCTGCTGCTCGCACGCACCGTGCGGGAGCGCCATTCGGCCGTATGGGCCGTGGCCGAGACCGGGGCGGCCGGGCCGACCGGCAACCGCTACGGGGATGCGGCAGGCCATAGCTGCATCGCGGTGGCCGGTACGCGCGAGCGCGCCGTCACGCTCGAGACGGGCAGCAGCGATCGGCCGGCCAACATGCAGGCCTTCGCGGCCGCGGCGCTCGACCTCCTCGAGACCATGCTGCGCCAGGGCTGACGGCGCGGCAGGCGGCTGCCCTTGTCCTGGCGGCTTTTCCGGCTGGCCGACCCGTACTAGGCTCGTGACCGGTTGCGCCCATCCAAGAACCGCGCCGAAAAAGGCCGCGCGACGCGCCAGCCGCCAGGGAGGAGAGATCATGCGCAGTTCGTTCGTCGCGCTCGCCGCCGCCACCATCCTCGTGCCGCTCGCCACCGGTCGCGCCGGCGCGCAGGACACTGTCAGGATCGGTCTGAGCATTCCGATGACCGGCGCCGGCTTCAACGCCGTGGGCCGCCAGATCAGCGCCGCGGTGCGGCTCTACATGCAGCAGCACGGCGACACCGTTGCGGGCAAGAAGATCGAGCTCGTCGCGCGCGACGACGGCGGGGTCGCCGACAATGCACGGCGCATCGTTCAGGAGATGATCGTGAACGACAAGGTCGCGGTCGTCGGCGCCGGCATCACGCCGACGGCGCTCGCGGTCGCGCCGCTGCTCACGCAGGCGAAGGTCGCAGCCGTCGTCATGGTGTCCGGCGCCTCGGTGACGGTCGACCGCTCGCCCTACATGGTGCGCACGAGCTTCACCCTCGGACAGTCGTCCGGAATCATGGGCGAGTGGGCGGCCAAGAACGGCGCCAAGCGCGTGGTCACGCTGGTGAACGACTGGGCGCCCGGCATCGAGGCGGAAACCGCCTTCAAGAACGCGTTCACGGCAGGGGGCGGACAGATCCTCGAATCGATGCGCATCCCGCTCGCCAATCCCGACTTCGCGCCCTTCCTGCAACGCATCCGCGACACGGGCCCCGACACGGCCTTCATCTATTTCCCCGGCACCCAGGCCGGCATTTTTGCAAAACAGTTCGCCGAGCGGGGGCTCGCGAAATCCGGCATCCGGATCATCGGTCCGGGCGACCTCACCGACGACGACGAGCTCAACACCCTGGGCGATCAGATGCTCGGCATCATCACGGCGCATCATTATTCGGCGCTGCACGATTCGCCCATGAACAAGGCCTATGTGGCCGCGTTCGAGGCCGCAAACCATTTCCGCCCGAACTTCATCTCGCTCGGCGGCTACGACGGGATGCACGCGATCTACGAAGCGCTGAAGAAGACCGGCGGCTCGACCGACGGCGATAAGCTCATCGCCGCCATGAAGGGAATGCGATGGGAGAGCCCGCGCGGGACGATCGCCATCGATCCGGAGACCCGCGACATCGTGCAGAACATCTATCTGCGCAAGGTCGAGAAGGTGAAGGGCGAGCTCTACAACGTCGAATTCCAGACCTTCGAGGCGGTCAAGGATCCGATGAAGGCGGCGAAGAAGTAGCCGGCCCGCCGCGGCGCTGCCAGGTGAGACGCGGGAGGCGGCTCGACCTCATTGCGGCACGTCGATCGGGATATCCTGGGTGATCTTCTTCCAGTGAGCCATCTCGTCGGCGAGCCAGGTCTTGGCCTCGTCGAGCGAGGCGGTCGGCACGCGGTTGAAATGCTGCTTGTCGAAGTTGGCGCTGACCGCGGGCGACCGCATGGCGTCGGTCATCGCCTTGCGCAGGGTCTCGAGCACCTCCTTCGGTGTGCCGGCGGGAGCGAACAGGGCCTGCCAGGCGAGCGTGCCGACGCCATCGAACCCGACCTCCTGCATGGTCGGCACATCGGGATATTCGGGCAGCCGGGTGCGGTTGACGAGGGCGAGCGGCCGCAACTGGCCGTCCTTCACCAGCCCGGCGGTGCTCGCGACGTTGAGGAACGAGCCGTGCGAGCTGCCGGTCAGCAGGTCCTGGATGACGCCGCTCGCGCCCGCCTTGTTGGGAATGCCCTGCAGCTTGAGGTCGCCGGCGCGCTTGGCGAACAGCATCATGTCGTAGTCGGGATAGCTGCCGACGCCGACCGAGCCGTAATTGACCTTCCCGGGATTCTTCTTCGCGTAGTCGATGAACTCGGGAACCGTCTTCGGCGGGAAGTTCTTGGTCGTCACGATCAGGAATTCCGGGATGTCGACCAGCCGCATCACCGGCACGACATCCTTGAGATAATCGATGTGCAGCTTGTCCTGATAGAGGATCGGGGTGATCGTGTTGGTCGTCACGTTGCCGACCATCAGCGTGTAGCCGTCGGGCGCCGAGCGCGCCATCGCCTCGAGACAGAGGATGCCGTAGGCGCCCGGCTTGTTCTCGACGACGATCGACGCGCCGATGGAGTCGCGCAGCCTGTCGCCGAGTACGCGCGCCACGATGTCGGTTGCGCCGCCGGGCGCGTAAGGCACGAGGATCTTGATCGGCCGCGTCGGGTACTTCTCCTGCGCATCCGCCGGCGCCACTCCGAGCGCCAGGCAAAGCGATGACAGCAGGATGAACAGCAGCGATTTCATTGGGATCTCCCGAAAGCAGCGCACGCGATTGTTCATGATTGTTGCGTGAAGCGTACGCTGCGGGCGAACCCGCTGACAAGCAGGGTGCGACAGACGATCACCCGCCCGAGATGCGCCAGCGCAGGAAGTCGGCAACCGGTCCGGGCAGGGCGAGCGCGTCGACGATCAGCCCGCTGTCGATCGAGATCGCGCAGGCGCCCGCGATGGCGAGCACGGTGCCGACGGTCACGAGCGGCCCGAACACCTCGTGGTGCCGGTTCATCGTCTTGGCGAAGCCGAACCTGAAGATCAGCGACAGCTGCATCAGGGGCGCGACCACCATGATCGGCGCGATGGCGAGCGCCGAATAGAACAATCCCTGGGCGAGCGCGACGAACACGCCGGAATAGAGGAACCAGCGCAGGTTCTCGCGCTCGAGTGCTGCGACATTGGTGCGGAATGCGGGCGAGAGGGCGCCGACCGCCATCGCGGCGGTCGCGCTGCCGTAGGCGATCAGGCCGCCGAGCACGCCGGTGGCCGGACCGGTATGCTCGAGCGCGCCGCGCGCCATGATCGGGCTGGTGCCGTAGGCAAGCGCCGCGAGGCTGGCGAAGACGTAGCCGACGGTTCGGCGCGGCAGGAATGCGTGCTTGGAAGCGGCAGGCTGGTCCGCGATGGTCGCGGGACCGACGGGCTTGTGCGACTGCTGCTGGGTGATGAGCGCGCCCGCGAGCATCACCAGGCCGCCGAGCATCTGCAGCATCGTGCATGGCTCGTGCAGGATGATGACGGCGAGGACGACGGAGACGAAGACCTGCAGCTGGATCACCGGAGCCGCCAGGTTGGCGCCGGCCGCCTGATTGGCGCGGTAGTTGCAGTAACGTCCGGCGATGAAGTGCAGAAGGCCGACGCCCGCCATCGCAACCACGCTCATGGCAGGAAGGGCCGGCAGGCGCGCCGCCGCGCCCGTCAGCAGAGCGGCCGGAAGGAAACAGACGAGCCCGATCGGCACGGTGATGGCCATGGCCTGGATCACGGTGCCGGTGATCACGCCGCGACGGGCCGCGGCATTGTTGAACGCGAAAGTCGCGGCCGAGAGGACGGCCAAGAGAGCGCCGAGCATGCCGTCCTAAAACCGCTCGTTCATGGATTGCGTGATTACGCGGCTTCCCCGCGGGCGAGCGCCGCGGAGTTACGGATCGCCGCGATGTTGGCGCGGTAGCTCTCCGCCTTGCCGCCCTTGAAGACTGCGGACCCCGCGACCAGCACATTGGCGCCGGCGCGCGTGACGACCGGTGCGGTCTCCGGTGTGATCCCGCCGTCGACCTCGATGTCGATCGGGCGGCCGCCGGCGAGCGCGCGCAACCGCGCCACCTTCTCGGCCGCCGCCGGAATGAAGGTCTGGCCGCCGAAGCCGGGATTGACCGACATGACGAGGATGAGATCGACCAGGTCGATCACGTGCTCGATGGTGCTCTCCGGCGTGCCCGGATTGAGGGTGACGCCGGCCTTCTTGCCCAGCGCGCGGATCGCCTGGAGCGAGCGGTGCACGTGCGGGCCCGACTCGACATGGACGGTGATGATGTCGGAGCCGGCCTTGGCGAAGGCTTCGATGTAGGGATCGCAGGGCGCGATCATCAGGTGCACGTCGAACGGCTTCTTGCTGTGCGGGCGCAGCGCCTTCACGACGTCGGGGCCGATGGTGATGTTGGGCACGAAATGCCCGTCCATGACATCGACATGGATCCAGTCGGCACCCGCGCCGTCGACCGCGCGCACCTCCTCGCCAAGCTTGGCGAAGTCGGAGGCGAGGATGGAGGGGGCGACGATCAGCGGGCGGGCCATCGGTTCCTCGTGCTTTCCCGTTCGCCTAACACGCATCGGCGTACGCGGCAACGCGCGGCATCGACCGGGCAGAAGCTGCCGCGGCCGCCTCCGGGGGGCACGTTTTGCCGCCCGAGAAGCGAATCAAACCATTGTTTTTCAGAGCCTTGGGGCTTTCGCGATCCGGCATGCATCTTGCGAGGGAAGCGGCGGTGGGCGGCTCTCTATGATCCCCGAGTGGAGTGAAATCGATGTTTTTCCTCACCGGAACGGCGGCGTCGAGCGCGCTCGATCTGATCGCAACGCTGCGGCAGACCCTGGGTGCGGGCGGGTCGGACAGCGCGCAACCGAGCGCGGGCACATTCGATGCCGGTACGGCAGCAAACGCTCCCGCCACGAATGCCCCGACCGACGCCAGTGCGCCAACGTCGCTGCTGGCGCCGAGCACGCTCGATGCCCTGCTCGCCGTCCAGGGACAGGGCCAGGCTCCGGTCGTCGATGGCGACGCCTTCAGCCAGCAGCTCTTCTCGCTTCTCGACAGCAACCAGGATGGCGGGGTCAGCAAATCGGAATTCGACACTGCGTTCGCGCAGAACGGTGACACGACGCAGGCCGACCAGATCTTCACGCAGCTCGACGCCAATGGCGACGGTGCGATCAGTGCGAGCGAGCTCACCCAGGCGATCGAGGGCGGCAGCGGGAGCGAGGAAACACCGCAGGTCCATCATCATCACCACCATGGCATGCCGCCGTTGGAGGCTTCGGGACTGGGCGACAATGGCAGCGGTCCCGACACGGCGGCGACCGACGGGCTGGCGGCCTTGGATGGCAGCAGCCAGACCGTCACCAACTCCGACGGCTCGACCAGCACCACCATCACCTTCGCGGACGGCTCGCAGGTGTCGATGACGCTGCCCGCTGCGGCCGGATCGGGCACCAGCGGAATGATGACGAACTACATCGAGCGGATGATCGAGCGCCAGGCGCAGATGCTGGCGGGCAGTGCCGCCGGCCAATCGCTCGCGGTCAGCGCGTAGCACTCGGGAGACGACCTGCCCCTCAGCGTGAGCCGACCTTGCCGGCTCGCGCCAGCCGCCGCTTGACGACGTGCGGCAGCAGATAGACCGGAAATTGCATGATGGCGACGTAGAGCCAGGTCAGGTCCGGCACCCCGCCGGCCGCGGCCGCGACCATCAGGCCCATATTGCGCAGCCCGGCCGAGACGGCGAGCGTCAGCGCGGCGCTGCGGCCGGCGCGCGCGAACACCGCCGCGGTCAGGACCGCGAGCCCGAGCGAGGTCGCGAAGGCAAGCCCGACCAAGCCGAGCACTGTGACCGGGTGCGCGACCGCCTGGGCCAGGACGCCGTCCATCACTGCCACCGCGAAGACGAACAACGCGATCACGCTCAGGCCGTCGATCCGCTCCGCCTGGCGCTCGACCCAGGCCTGGCCGGCAATGCGGCGAACCAGGGCCGCGAGGCCGGCCGCGCCGGCCAAAAGGGCGAACAGCCGCGCGCCCAGCGCAAGCGCCGATACCGGCGCGGCGGCGCCGAGAAAGAGCGCCGCGAACACGGCGGTGGTTGCGGGGGCGGCGGCTGCGCAAGCCGCAAAGGTCGCGAGCGCGAGCGCGCCATCGAGGCCCATGAGAGCGGCGAGGGCTGGCGAGGATGTGACCGGGGGCGCGATCGCCTGGAAGACCAGCGCGACGAGAAGGCCGGGCGCCGCGGAGATCCCGAAAGCCGTCACCAAGAGGCCGCAGGCGAGCGGCGTTGCGATCATGATCCAGGCGGTGGCGGCGAGCACCAGGCCGGGACGGGCGGCATGCGCGCGCAGCTCCGCCGGATCGACCCGCAGGAAGGCGAAACAGAGCAGGGCGAACAGGCTCGCCGTGAAGGCCGGCTTGAACAACGCCGCCAGCGCCGGCAGCACAAGCCCGGCGAAGAGCGAGAACGCGACCGCGCGCGTACCCTGGCGGCCGATCCAGGCGAGCGCTGCGGCCGGTCGCGTGAGCCAATGCATCGTGCGGAGGGGCCTGGGACGTCGGGTCGCCGGCATGTCTGCCATGCCGCAGGTCGTTCATACTGATTTCGCCGTATCGCTGCCATATATCAACCCGCGGCGGAGCACATCCGCCTCCGTCATCGGCTCGCCAGCGGAACAATCAGGACAGGGTCATGGCTCGAACCGACGCCCTCGTGCTCGGCGCCGGCATTGTCGGCACCGCGATCGCGCTGCACCTCGCCAAGCGCGGGCTTGCGGTCGCGCTGGTCGACCGCCGGGCGCCGGGCGAGGAAACGTCCTATGGCAATGCCGGGATCATCGAGGGCAACACGGTGTTTCCTGCGGCTTTCCCGCGCGGGCTTGCGGCGCTCGCCCGCGTCGCGCTCAAACGGGCGCCGGAAGCGAACTACCACCTCGCCTTTCTGCCGAAGGTCGCGCCCTGGCTGCTGGCGTTCCGCGCCTGGTCGCAGCCCAAGCGGCTGATCGAGACCGCGCGCGTGATGCGGCCGTTGTTCGGGCGGGCGGTCGCCGAGCATGAGGCGCTCATGGCGGAGGCGGGCGCCGCCCAACTGATGCGCAAGAC
>Ga0075426_10000564_pt1 | contig 25636 bp, 30 predicted proteins | sample SoiMethybrSBSTD5_FD_75304 | JGI IMG/M metagenome (GOLD analysis project Ga0075426, IMG submission 75304) | Bulk soil microbial communities from a Populus tree surrounding site in Tennessee, USA - Soil MetaG P. TD hybrid SBSTD5 | ecosystem: Environmental > Terrestrial > Soil > Tree plantation...
GATTTTGGTGTCTTCGGCCATATAGTCCTTTCTTTACTATTTTCATTATAGATTGGGAGAGAATTAATGTCAAGTCAACTTTACATTGTGTTCTTGTAAGTATTATCGAAATTATGTTATGATACAAATGTAAGCCTTAAACATTAACAGAAATTTTATGGAAATGAACAACCAACCGCCGGCGCCATCAACCCCGGCTGGGCCTCACAACCACATGGATTATGGCCACGGCATGTGGTGCAATTGCGGCGGCCATGGCTATCACCGCCACTTCGTCCTGCGCTGGATCTTGGGCATTATCCTTTTGGCTGTCGTCTTCTGCCTGGGCTTTAAGCTCGGCTTCCTGCATGCCAATATGTATGGTTATGGCGGCTATGGGGACCACCACCGCGATTACCCGATGATGCGCTACTATGATATGCCCGCGCCCATGATGACCGCACCGCAGAACAGCGCCCCGGCCCAACCGGCCGCTCCCGCTCCCGCGCCAACAAAATAGCTGGTAAACAAAAAGCCCCTGAGCAGGGGCTTTTTAAATTTACAATTTATAGATGGTTAAGTTTTTTGGGTCGGTCGCTTCACTTACGTTAAAATTATTGACTACGGCCAAGGCGACTTCCCTAACGGCACCTTTACATTGGTAATTTTCCGGTATCTCCGTCATCGCCGCTGCGTATTGCTGCGGGCTGAGGTGGCGGGCGATGGTGATATGCGGCTGGAATTCCCTTTCCCATTTGTCCGAACCGGCTTTAACGTAGTCTTTGTAGTTTGCCAGGGCCGCGGTAATTCTTTTCTGTAAATCTTTCAGCCAAGGCGCATCCTTGGCATTAATCATAATACAGCCGCCGGTTGGCAAATCCGGGTTTCCAGCAACTTGGTTGAATTGCAGTTCCGAGCCGCCGCCGTTGAGCTCCCGGAGAACGGAAGCAAGCTTATCCTTGATTTCCGCGAGGCTATTTTCGTCAACGTAGCACGGCTGCTTCAATGTAATATGGTAGTCATATGGCTCGTCATATTTGCGGCGGAATCCAGCTAACCAGGCCGACGCAACACTCAGTTCCACTTTTGCGTAGACAGCGAAGATCTTCATAACCTTATCTTAGAGTAAGGCTTACCAATAGGCAATAAACCGTTATTTCTATGCTATAATTTTTTTATGAACAGGAACAAAAAGGCTCCTAAAACTGAGGAAAAGGCTTGGGAAATTTTTTGGGAAATACCCGATTGTCCTCCGTTTTTAACGTCTGAGCCGGCGCGTATGTTCACGGTGGAAATGAAAAAATATTGCGGCGCTAACTTTCGGGATTGCATTCTGGAATACCGACAAAATAATAATATATGGTATTTAGATGCAGCTGAATGGTCAAAGCTAGACAAAAGATTGTTTGACAGGATTTTGAAGGATCCTAAATGGGGATCGCAAATTAGTAAGTTGCCACAAAAATATTGCCATAGTTGCATTAAATTTTTGGATAAGTTAAAGAACATCAGCGTGGAAACGTTGCCGGACCGCAACCTTTACGGACTTTACGAACAATTCATGAAATTTTACATTCCGGCTCATGGCTCAGGCCATCCAGCCAATGTATTGGAGATGAAAAACCAGCGTTTATCAGCGTATCTGAAAAAGTATTTAAAGGACCGGATAAATGAATCCGGCAATGAAACAAAGGCGAACGAGTATTTTGGCGTTTTAGCAACCCCGACAAAGGACATGTCTCCCCAAGCGGAAAGCAAGGAATTTTACCGGCTGGCCTTACAAATTCAGCGACGCCCTTTATTGGCGCAGTATTTTCAAACTAAAGGAATTTCCAAAATTAAGATGTTTACCAGCGAGAATTATTCGCAAATCTGGCGAAAGATTCAACGCCATTATGAGCGCTGGTGCTGGATGCCCTACAATTACGAAGGGCCAGCTTATTCGGTTGATTATTACATAGGTAATTTAGCTGGGATGCTAAGGCAGAGGCTGAATATAAATGCCGAGCTAAAAAAATTGGAAGCTGAAAATTCAAAAATAAAAAAACGGCAGGAAAGTATTATTAAAAAATATGCCATTAATAGAAAGCACCGGACTTTATTTAAAATAGCTTCCGACATCATGTTCTATAAAGCTTTGCGTAAGGACTGCATTTATAAGGGAGCTTGGGCAAGCCGTGATTTATATGCAGAAATTGCCAAGAGACTGGATTTAACAATTCATGAAGCCCGTTACATTTTTTATTTTGAGATGAGATCTGCGTTGCTTGATCGCAAATACGATAAGCAATTAATTCGGTCGCGTACAAAAGAAGTAGTGCTTCATCAGAGAGCCGGCAAGAAAGACATTATCTTAGGTGGTCGACAGGCAAGCCAATTTATCAAATCTTTGAATATCAAAAAGCCGGACACGGAAGTGACCGAATTGCAAGGACAATGCGCTTACCCGGGTAAGGTCAGAGGTCGGGTGGTTTTAGTGAATACTCCGGAAATGATGGGAAAGATCCATAAAGGGGATATCCTTATGGCTTATGCAACCCAGCCTAACCTTTTACCCGCTATGAAAAAGGCGGCCGCGTTTATAACAGATTTTGGCGGCATTACCTGCCATGCGGCTATAGTTGCCAGAGAGTGGAAAGTGCCTTGCGTAATCGGAACCGGCAATGCCACAAAGATTTTACGAGATGGGGAGGAGGTCGAAGTAGACGCAACTCATGGAATTATCCGTCGTTTAGGATAACAACCGTTTTTTATTTTTCCGCGCGCAGGTTTTACAAAGGCCGAAAAATTCCAAAGAATGCTTAGTCAATTTGGCAAACCCACCGATCTTTAACGCCTGCTTTTCCAGTCCGGAAGTGTCGCATTGGGAAATATCCACTATCTTGCCGCAGTTTTCGCAAATTAGATGGTGATGATGCGCGACATCAGCGGTGGCCAGTTCATAGTGGGCGTGGCCATGACGCAAATCCACTTGGCGGATCAACCCCTTGCCTTCAAACGAAGCCATGGTCCGGTAAACCGTAACCAGGTCAATGGCCGAGTTTTTTAAACGTTTGTGTATAGCCGCGATGCTCAGCGGTTTCCTGGTTTTTTGTAACAATGCCAAAACCACGGCCCGGGCCGGGGTCGCTTTCAGGCCGTTAGCGCGCAACAGGGAAGCGTCATCCATGCTTATAGTATGCCCAAAAAATCGCAGCCTGGCAATAGTTGCAAATAATTTGCATTTATGATAAGCTAGGTTTAATTAACTAATATCTATATGAAAAGAGCACTTTTGGCAGTCTTTGGCCTGCTTATTGTCGGCCTCCTGGCTTACGGGTTAAAAGCATCGCTTCAGCCCAAGCGCCAGTCGCCCACATCCCAAGGAAGTGGTAAAATAAAAGTAGTGGCTTCGTTTTATCCCTTGGCGGAATTTACGAGCCAGGTAGCGAAGGAACACGCTGAAGTCACTAACATGACGCCAGCCGGAGCGGAACCGCATGATTATGAGCCGACCCCCCAGCAGATCGCGGGGATCTATAACGCTAAGTTGTTGGTGGCCAACGGCGCCGGCCTGGACCCTTGGGCGAATAAAATCAAAAGCGATTTGCAAGCCCACGGGATAGCGGTTATCAGTTTGAGTGACCAGTTCCAATTGCTGCCCCCGCCGGACCAGGAATCTACGGCTGATCCGCATTTTTGGCTGGACCCGGCGCTGTCCCAGCAGGAAGTTGGGGCTATCCGCGACGCATTAATCAAAGTTGACCCCGTTAACGCGGGCGATTACCAAAAAAATGCCGCCGGTTACATTGGCCAATTAAAGGCATTGGACCAGCAATACCAACAAGGCCTGGCCTCTTGCACCAAGCACGACGTAGTCACTTCGCACGCCGCGTTTGGTTACTTGGCCAAGCACTACGGCTTGAACCAAATCGCTATTGCCGGACTCTCGCCGGACGCAGAACCCAGCGCCGCGCGTATGGCGGAAATAGCCCAAGAAGCAAAACAGAAGGACATTAAGGTTATTTTCTTTGAAACCCTGGTCAGCCCAAAATTGGCCCAGACTATAGCCACAGAAATTGGTGCGCAGACGGCGGTATTTAACCCGCTGGAAGGGTTAACCGATGAAGAATTACAGCAAGGGAAAAATTACATCTCCGTTATGCAAGACAATCTTAATAATTTGCGCAGCGCCTTAGAGTGCAAATAGAGCAGCACAACCCGGCCGACCGCGAGCATTGCGTCAAAGTCAGCAATGTCAGTTTTGCCTATGGTAACGAACCGGTATTGGAAGATATCAGTTTTGAAGTCAAACGCGGCGATTATTTGGGCATCATCGGTCCCAATGGCGGGGGCAAAACTACACTCCTAAAAATCATCCTCGGATTGCTGAAACCCCAAAGCGGCCGGGTAAGCGTGTTCGGCCAGGACGTTTACCAATTGAAAGGGGAGCGGGCCCACATTGGTTACGTCCCCCAGCGCGCCAGCCAGGTTGATGCCAATTTTCCCGCGACTGTCAGGGAGGTTGTGGCCAGCGGCCGGACGGCGCGGGTCGGCTTGTTCCGCCGTTTTTCCCGGGAAGACAACCAAGCCATAGATCGGGCCCTGGAACTGGCGGGCATGGCCAAGTACCGCGACACTTTAATTAACGCGTTGTCCGGCGGCGAGCGGCAACGCGCTTTCATTGCCCGCGCCTTAGCCGGGGAGTCGCAAATTATTATTTTGGACGAGCCGACCGTGGGCGTAGACGTGACGGCGCAAGAGCAGTTTTACGCTTTCCTAGCTGACTTGAACCATAAGTACGGCCTTACGGTGATTTTGGTGTCGCATGACATTGACGTCGTCAATAACGAAGTCCACACTTTGCTGTGCGTTAACCGCAAAATGATTTGTTACGGCCCGGCAAAGGACCTGCTGAACCAAAACTACTTTGAGCAGCTTTACGGCAAGAAAATTAACTTCACTTTTCACGGACATTAAACCATGGCCGGCATTTTTAGCTTATTCCATTACGATTTTATCATCCGTGCTTTTGCCGCCGGGATAATTACGGCAATAATAGCCCCAATGATCGGCACGTTTTTGGTGGTGCGGCGCTATTCTTTGATGGCTGATACGCTGGCCCACGTGTCCTTGGTCGGCGTGGCCGCCGGGATAATTGCCAAGGTTAACCCGGCTATTACTGCTTTGGTCGCGGCAGTTATTGCCGCCATCGGCATCGAACGCCTGCGCCAAGCCGGCAAGATTTTCGGCGAATCCGTCCTGGCTTTATTTCTGTCCGGCGGTTTGGCCCTGGCTATTGTCTTGATAAGTTTTTCCGGCGGGCTGAACGTTAACTTATTCAGCTTCTTGTTCGGCAGTATCGCCACGGTAACGCGGAGTGATGTGTATTTGATCGCTACGGTCGGCGTCATTATTTTGGCCGTAGTCCTACTGCTGTACAAAGAACTGTTCTTTATTTCGTTCAACGAAGAGTTGGCCGAAGCCAACGGCTTGAACGTGAAAGTGCTCAACAATATTTTAATTGTCATGGCCGCGGTCACGGTGTCGGTTTCTATCCGCATCATCGGCGTGCTGTTAATCGGCGCGCTCATGGTCATCCCGGTAGTGAGCGCCATGCAATACGGCTTCAGCTTCTTGCGGACGCTTTGCCTGGCCATAGTTTTTTCGCTGGCCAGCGTAATAATCGGTTTATTTTTGTCTTACTATTTGAACCTGGCCAGCGGCGGGACCATTGTGGTTTTGGCTCTGGTTTTGTTCGGCTTAAGCTTGCTCGTCAACGCCAAGCCAAAACGCCATGCCTAAGAAGTATATTTACTCCGTAATTATTGTTATCGCCATCGGCTTGTTCGCCGCTTTCCTGGCCATCAACAACCACAAGCTCGGCCCGAAGTTTTTTGACAGCGCCGGAGCTTTGCAAGCCGAGTCGCCGGGAGCCTCCCAGCTTGGCGGTTTCGTCCGGGCCCGGGTCGTTTCCGTAGACGATGAAAGCGACATTGAAAACAGCCACCTAAACAGTTACACCCAGACTTTGACCATGCGCTTGTTGACCGGGGACAGCCAAGGCCAAACTCTACACGGCATACAATACGAAACGGCCAACCGAAGGCAAAAATTAAAAACGGGCGACACGGTTGTGGCCGCCAAAATTCCCGACCCGCGGAATAATAACGGCAGCCCGTATGTCATTGTGGACCAGTACCGCCTGCCTTATATAGCCGTCATAGTCGCGCTGTTTTTGCTGTTGGCGATAGTTTTTGGCCGCATCCGCGGAGTGACCGCGCTGGTCGGCTTGGCCTTCAGCCTGTTCATGCTAGTCTATTTTATTGCCCCCCACATCCTGGAAGGCCAGAATCCGGTAATTGTCAGTTTGGTCGGCTCGGCCATAATCGCCATAGTCTCCATTTTTCTGGCGCACGGTTTTAACCGGCGGACCAGCTTGGCCGTTGTGGCAACTTTGGTTACTTTAGGACTGGCCCAAGGGCTGGCTTTTGCCGCTGTCCATTATTCGCGTTTGTTTGGCAACGGTTCGGAAGAAGCATACTTACTGCAAATAGGTACGTTGGGAGCGTTCAATTTGCAAGGAATTTTGCTGGGGAGCATTATCATTGGCACCTTGGGCGTTCTGGACGACGTTACCACCGGACAGACAGTAGCCGTAGCGGAATTACATTTGGCCAACCCCAAGTTGGCATTCAAGGAGTTATATAAAAAAGCGATGGTAATCGGCCGGGAGCACATTGCCTCGCTAATTAACACGTTAGTCTTAGCTTATGCCGGGGCGTTCTTTCCGTTGTTCCTGTTGATTGTCCTGAGCAATACCCAGCCGGTATGGACCATTTTGAACAGCGAATTCATTTCTGAAGAGATTGTCCGGACCCTAGTGGGCAGTATCGCGCTCGTGCTGGCCGTGCCGCTGTCCACCTTGCTGGCGGCTTATTATTTTTCCGGCCATAAAGACTCCGTAGCTGACTAGCATGCCCACCGCGACCCCCGCCAACACGTCGGACGGGTAGTGGTGTCCCATGTAAACGCGGTCCAAGCCAACTATTATCACCCACAGCCACAACCAGTGGCGGCGTGGGTTTTTAAATGCCAGGACGCCAAGCATGGCCACGGCCGCCGCCACGGCGGCCTGGGATGAGGGAAAGGAAAACGTGCTCGGCAGCGGCGGAATAAAATTGCCGTAATTTAAAACATCAAACGGCCGCGGCCGGTGCACTAGCAGTTTCAGGAGCCAATCGCTAACTCCAATGGTAAATATTCCGGCTGTAAGGGCCAGCCAGGCAAACCGGCGGTAACGCTTTTTGTATACCAGCCAGGCCGCGATAGGCAAATAAACCAAGCCGCCCCGCGTTGCGTAATGGATTATTTTGGCGGCATAGACCAAAACCAGGGGGTGGGGCAATTGGTTTATCAACCGGAACAAAGAAATATCCAATTGTAGCCAGGTAGCGGAAAGCATATACTGATCATATAGATTATTGGTTTAGCCAGCAATGAACCGGCGATTCGCCATTATTTTAAACGCCGCCTCCGGCGCCCAAGTTAGCACCGCGGCAAAACTCGGCCAGCTGCGCCAAGCGTTGGCCCATTCCGGCGCTGAAGCGGAAACTTTTTTGGCCCACGGCTCAGCCGCGGTAATTTCCAGCACGCAAAAAGCTTTAGCTGCCGGATACCAATTGGTAGTTGCCGCTGGGGGCGACGGCACGGTGAATGCGGTTGCCGCCGGGCTGTTGGGCTCCGGCGCAACGCTGGGAATTTTGCCGTTAGGCACCCTTAACCATTTGGCGAAAGACCTGGATATCCCCCAGGACCTACCGGGCGCCGTCGCGGTTTTACTAAACGGGAAGGCGGCAAATATCGACGTGGGCCGGGTCAACGGCCGGATTTTTTTGAACAATTCCAGCATCGGCATTTACCCGAAATTGGTCCGCTACCGCGACGAACGGCAGGAAGCCGGGTCCCGCAAATGGCTGGCCGCCGCCTGGGCGCTGTTGCGGGTATTGCAGCGCTATTCGTTTTTGGAAGCAGAGCTGGATATTGACGGCCAACAGCTTAAATTAAAAAGCCCGTTCATTTTTGTCGGCAATAACCGTTATGAAATCAGGGGGTTAACCATCGGCACCCGCCCGGTCCTAACCTCCGGCCGGCTAATCGTTTACGCGGCCCACCATTTTAACCGCCGCCTAGGCTTGGCCATTTTAGCCTGGCACGCTTTGCGCGGCCGGCTATTGGAACATAAAGCATTTGAAGCTTGGCTCGCCCGCTCGGTTACCGTTACCACGCGGCGGAGGTTCCTCCATGTGGCGCTGGACGGGGAAGTGGCCACTTTGGCTACGCCCCTGCATTACGAAATTTTGCCGCGCGCGATGGCCGTAATGACACCCAAACCATGAGAAAAATCATCCAACTGTCCGATTTGCATTTCGGCCGGACCAATCCCGTAATTGTGGCGGCCCTGCAAAAATTCATCCCGGATTTGTCGCCGGATATTATCGCCGTATCCGGCGACTTGACCCAGCGCGCCAAGGAAGCGGAGTTCCGTGAGGCCCGGGCGTTTTTGGACAGCCTGCCGTTCCCGAAAATCGTCGTTCCCGGCAACCACGACGTGCCGCTGTACAATTTAATCCGCCGCTTTTACAAGCCGCTCCGCCGTTTCAGCGGGCTGATCCAGGAAAACATTGAACCGGAATATATAGACGGAGAATTGGCGGTAATCGGCCTGAATACCGCCCGCCCCTTTGTCTTTAAAGGCGGCCGGGTCAGCCGCGCCCAGCTCAAAAATTTGCAAACCGTTTTGTCATCCCTCGGGGACGGCGTTACCAAAGTAGTGGTCACCCACCACCCGCTCAACCAAATCCGCAGCCACCGGACCGGTTTTTTGGGTTATTCGGACAGGGCGTTGGAACTCTTAATTAAAAACGGCGCCGATTTGCTGTTGGCCGGACATTTGCACGTCAGCCATATCGGCACAATTATTAAACCTTTTTCCGGGCAAGGCCGCTCCGCCCTGCAAATCCAGGCCGGCACCGCCACCTCCCTGCGCTACCGCGGGGAAGCAAACTCGTTTAACGCAATTACCATCAACGGCTCCCATGCAACTGTGGAGCAATATGCGTGGGATGCCGCATCCGGCAATTTTGTTTTATCCAAAACCGAAGCGTTTGAACACGCGCCGGGGGGTTGGAAAGGCTCATCCGCGGTTATCAAAACTTAAATACAATCCCCAGACTAAGGCTATAGCCATTACTGCGATGCCGGACCAGAATATTGCCGCGCTGATGGCGGCTGTATGGTGAAGTAGCCCGGTGCGGAACAATAACTGGTTCCAGTCATGCCCATCGCGGTCGCCGCCGAGCAAAGGCAACTGCATCCGCACCGCATCCCCGGCATACACCGAAACGTTGATCAGGTTAACCGCCACCCAATAAAGCAGGATGCTGGCGGAATAGTACTGGTTTTTAAACACAAAGTAGCCGACAAATACGCCCGGGAGGAGCACTTGCATTAACGACCCTCCCAGAATATAGATGAACTCGCCGAAGATGGAAAAAACCACATGGCCGGCTTCATGGATAATCAAGTCGGCATTGTCGATAAAATGCCATGATGCCGGGGAGGAAGCGTAGTATAGGCAATAAATAAATACCAGTACCGTAACAATAAGCTTGGTGTATTTCATTCGCAGTGGCAGTTAGGCCGCTTTTTTTATTTCTCTCTGCCCGGTTTGCACCTGGGGCAAGTGGTTGCGCACGTATTTGATAATAAACTCGTTCGGTTCGCCAGTTACCGGGTCGTACGATGACTCGGGAATTACAATGAAATAACCTTTAACTTTTTTGTGCAGGCGTTTTTGGTACTCTTTTATTTTTGCCCGGAATTGCCTGGCCTCACCGGAGTAGCGGGAGTTAAACAAGTTTATTTGGTCTTGTGAGTCCGTTTGCACGGCCGGAAAACCGATCGCTTCGGCTTCCACCACCATTGGCTGGTTCTGCCCCGAAGTTTTTATTTGGATCGCGTCGTCTTCGCTCCACATGTCGATTTTTTCAAACGCATCTTCCCGCGGATGCGACAGTTTGGGTTTTAAGTCCAGCGAATCGAATATTTTATAGGTCGCGACCTGGGTGAGGATGCCGCGGCACAAATTCTCCCAATTTTTTTCACGGCCAACTGAGCGGGCGATCCGGCCGCCTACATCCCAGAATAACTGCATAAATTCCCTATCTTTGCTGTTTTGCAGGGCGAAGTGGGTAAGCAAAAACTGCATCTGGGTCATTTCTTTAAAATCGCCTGAGTCCACCTGCTCGTGACGGGCCATTTTTTCTTCCACGCGCCGCTCAAGTTCCATAAACGGTTTTAATTCAAATAATATGGTTACCCCTTCCATTTGGTCAGGGTATTTTTCTTTATATTCTTGTCTTAGCTGGTTTGTTTCGTCTGTATCCCCGCGGTCCAGCGCTTTGAGCAGCCGTTGTTGGATATTGTGGAATTGTTCTTTCTCTGCCTGTGAGCCATGGTTTTCCACAAGCGCCGTTTCCCGCGCCGCAGTCTGAGAATAGGGAAAGCCGTATTTCGCCTCCCACCAAAGTTCCTTTTCTTCGTCCAGCGCGTTGCGATCTTTTTGGCTAACCGCTTTCCCGGCCGCCATCTTCCGGACTATTTTTTGCACGCCATCAGAAAAAACATCGATGTCTTGTTCCAATTCGGCCAGTTCGTATTTCCGCGGAACGCCAGCGGGTTCCACGACTTCGGAAATGAAAGATTGGTTTTGTTCGGGGGAGGGCATAGGCCTAGTTTTCGGGGTTATCTATTAAAATGCCCTTTGGCGGCGTGCTAACCTGCTGTTCCGTATATAGAAATTCGTCCCGCGCGTCTATGTCGTAGCTTTCGCCTGGCGGTTGCATGCTAACCACCAAGGCCGTTCTTTTACAAGGGGAATTTGGTTCCACCGGTGTAACCCTATGAGCCAGTTCATCCGCGCCCAAAATTACGACTATCTTTGATTTTTCAGCGCGTACCTTAATAGTGGATTTTCCATCAGGGGAAGAATATTCTAAATCACCGCCAAGGGGAGTATCGAGATAATAAAGCACTGTAACTTTATTTCTGTCGGTGTGCAGCCCCTGCTGGCCTCCGGGACCCACAATATTTATATTTACCGAAGCTTTGTCATGTAATAGTTCGAGCGGTCCGCCCCATTGCATTTCGGCGTAGTGTTTGATTTCACCTGCTGTAAATTCGTAAAGAGCAGGAAAGTGTTCTTTGATTTTTTCACCGTCAATAACCTCGTAGTCAATAGTGTTGCCATGGTATTCTCGCCTAACTTTTGTGGCTATTGCCGGAGCCGAGGCTAAGATTTCCGAAACCGGCACCGGCAGGTCCATCATTGCCACCTCAACCCTTGGCTTCCTAGTTTTGCGTTCCGCTGTTTCCCTGCCGTTAGCCATACCGGCCTGGACACTCCCTGCCACTGCTTCTTTTATTAACTTGGCCAATATACGTTCGTCCAAATAATCTTTAACTTGTTGATATTCCGTTTCGGTGCATCCGTTAATTAACGCCCAAGCGGCCGCGTTGGAATAAACATTAACGTAGTGCCGGTAGTCTTCTTCGGTGAAAGGTTGGAATCTGGCCGTTCCCAAATCGTTGAAGTACAAATGCGGCTCGCCCTTAATAACGCAAAGATTAAAAGAATCCAGTCCGATCCTGACCCCGTTTTGCAAAAGGGACTTTACCTCGGCGGTGATATGCCGAAGCCTGTCAGGTATGTTTGCCGGGTTTGCTGCCCCGGGGAATATTTCTGTCTGTCCGGTGGAGGAGCTTCGGTTTTTGGAGTCCCTCACTTCAAAGGGAAGATCCTCAAACCGGTGCATGACAACAGCGGGAAAATCAGTTCCATTTATCTGGACGACTTCCGTTCTAAGAAGATCGTTGGTGTAAAATCCCAAGCGTTTCAATTGCTCCGTGTTTTCCGGTTCCCGTAATACAATTTCCCATTTTTCCTTGATAACGCTGGGTACGTCAATATCGGATGCCGGGATAGCCAGGGCGTAATGTTCGTTGCCGATTTTCGCGCTGTATACTTCCTTGGAGCCGCCCGTTCCTATGGGCTCGTCTGAAGTTAATTCAATGGGCCGGCCTCGGTGTGTAAGCTCCAAGCCGGCTTCGTGGCGGCTTTCAGAAATGCGTTCGATCACGGTTTCGTCTAAAGACTCTACCGATTGGTCTTGGGTTATAGCCCTTTGTTTAAGAATGCTTTGCTCGTCCATAAGGGTATTATAGCTTTTTTTTGGGGTAACTATGTATATAAGCCCCTTTGCTTATGGCAACACCTGCACTAATACGGCATTCGGGATATTGCGTCCCGGGCCGGTTTTGTAACTGCCGTCGTAGATCATTGCCGCCGAGCCGCCGCCATCCAGCAATAGCGCGTAATCTACTCCCATAGTTTTGAGGACATCCGTGGTTTCCGGGACCGTGGCGCTGAGGACATGCATTAGATAGAGGGTATTGCCCGTGGTGGCAATTATCCCGTGAGAAGTTTTAACGGTTTTCTGTTTGTCGTCCAGCTTAGAAGTATTGACCGAAATTTGCCCGTTTTCTATGAGGCTCGGGGAGTTAATGCCCGCTGAGGCCGTAAAGCTGGAATTTTTGTAATCAATCCAACGGCTGAAATACTTTGGCTGGCCGACGCTGTCGAAAGTCAGGAAGGGATCGTTTTCGCCGAGCCCGTTGTTGGCGTTAATCATTTTACCGGTTTTGGTGTCAATTATCTTCCAAAAGAACGAACCCGTTTTACCGGCGCAGTCAGGATAATCAGCCGGGCAGAAGTAGGTTCCGTTTATTCCGTACTGGGCGCCATTGGCCGCGATATAAGTATTCAAGGAAGCAACCGGACAATCGGTAGCGCAATCCCGGTCAGCGGCGGTATCCGTAATTACCCTTACCTTACCGCTAGCCAAATTGAAGCTTTCCATTTTCACGCTAAAGCTGCCGGAATTAATCGTAATTGTTTGGCTTGAGTAGGATTTAACGGGAGCATCGGGCGAAGCTGCCAGGTCGGCGCAAATGGTGCTTCCCGGGGTTAGTGAAGAGGTATCGCCGTTGAAAACAAAGCTAAAATTAAAGCCGAACCCGAGGAAGCACTGGGCGCTGGGAAAGCCCATTTTAGTTTTTTGGTTTACTGCCCAGACTGAGCCGTTGTCATTTATTAGAGCGCCGGTTTTGTAGGTCATTAATTGCTGGGTTGAGTAGGAATCGCTGGCGTTGGCGTTAACCACTTCCGCAAAGCCGCCGCCGTGGGAAAAAAATATCGCAGCGGAAGGGAACGCTTTCGCAACGCCGTTATCCCAAGTCCAGACTGTCCCGTTAGCGGAACGGAGCATTGTCCCGTCCAGGTGCTTAGCGCCGGCATTTTTAATGGCAGTTCCTTCGGATAGCGACGACAAGTTGCCCGGCTTAACCATAGTAAAATTAAACCCTTGGCCTAAAAACACATCCGCGGAAGTGAAGCCGTACTTTTTACCGCCGCTGACTTGGTATATCACGCCTCTGTCCGCAAACAGCACGCCGCTGCCCCAGGTTTGGAAACCGCTTTCCGGCAGGGCCATATCGGCAGAGTTAGCTGGAACAACCCGGTCAAACGACAGGCGGTTAGAGTAAAATTTTTCCACGGAATCAAAAGCCAGCTTGGCTGTACCGGCCTCGTTGATTTGCCAGATAGTCTGCCCGTTCTTGATTAACGTGCCGGGCGGGTGGGGAGTGGCCGCGGAAACAGTCGCTGGTGCCACTGCTAAGACGATCAGACTAAAAGACAAACCGAAAAAATAGTAGATTAGTTTGCGCATAGCGTCATGTCATTTCTCTTATATTGTAGTATAATCTTGTTATAAGGAAAATAACCCAAAAACAATGACTAAATATAAGGTTTTAACGATTTTGGTAACAATTATATTAAATGCTTTCATTTGGGTTATCCCTGCATCTGCAGCGACTCCCGACTATCCCATTGGAAACATGGAGTTGGTCGAAGGCAGCAAAATTCAAGGCTGGGCCTATTATTACGACAATCCTTTATCAATTACAATAACTCTGCGGAGCGTCAGTAACCCCTCTGACTATAGGAATTACCAAATAACCAACACGCAGGACTCCAACAAAATTGCCTATTTCACCAAAAGGACGGACGTGCAGGATTATTTGAGGACGAAATATGGCGCCACTAAGTTTGTTCGGCCGCAAGGATTCCTATTCACGGGGGTTTACCTTCCCGCCGGCCAATGGACCTTGGTTCAGGCCGTTGCAAATAACATGGCAGGTGCCGGCAGCGCATTACTACCGGTAATTAGCAAGAGTAAAAATCTGGATGTATCCAATAGCCAGCCCTACGTGGAAGGCTATATTGATTCTACTTCGGATACAATTGCCGGCTGGGTTTACTCCAGCGATACTCCGGATGGCCAGATTGCACCGTCCATCGCCGTTACCGTTAATAATAGTATAGTGGATGGTACTGACCGAAGGACTTATATGATTGACAGCCAATCCATGTCGACTAATGTTAACGGAACCGGCCCTATTATATTTGTCCGTGGCCCGCGTAATGATGTGGTGGACTTCCTCGTGGGGAATCGCGGCCAGCAAAACAACTACTTCTACACTTCAAGTCATGGCCAAATGGGGTTCCAGTTTTATTACCGGAATGTCCTGCCTCCGGGCACCTGGTTTTTGGAGTCTGTTACCGCAAATAACACCAACATACCTTTTGGCAATACTAACCCCTCACCGGTTCTGAATCTGCCTTAGGATTCAATCTAACTTAAAACCGGCCCTTCGGCCGGTTTATTTTTTCGTGGTAGCCGATCGTGGCGAGTTTTTGAAAAACTTAGTAGGAGAAATAGAAAGATTTTCCGAAGTATTTTCTGCCCTTGATTTACTCGGCTAATTGCTTGCGCCGTTCTTAATTATATCACAATAGTGAAAAAGCCCTTATATAATAGGGCTTTTTTAATAATCACTTGACAAAAGGCCTTAAATATGATAAAATTATAAGAACCTGTCAGAGAGACAGGTGATAGCTGGGCAGAGTTGCCCAATCGGAAACAACTGCCAGAGTGGCAATTTCATGGAGGATGAAAATGAGAAAGAGCTTCGACAAGAAATACTGGAAAGAGGTAGGACTTTTTCTTTCCATAGCGTTGGTAGCAGGAGCCTTATTTTACCTGCTCACCTTTACGTTCGCAGTGAAGGACTTCCCGTTTAAGGTAGGATTACAGCTCGGATCGTTTATCGTGGCAACGGTATTTGTTTTATTGAGTATCGCTGTGACTGTAATATGGGAGCTGTATCCTCTGCTACGTGGAAGAATTGGTCAGATGATTATCAGGAGGCGACAAGAGAAGCGCGAGACAGCAGGGGCGAAAAGGGTGGAGCAGTTAATCACTGATTTCAAAACTCACTTTCGCTTGGAGCTTGAAGCGCATCACCTGTCGGTAAGCGATGATTATCTTCAGGGTTTTAGTGAGCGTATTGAGGTTGCTATGGATCGGCGACAACGTAAAATCCTGACACCTTGGGTGGTTAGTAGTATGGCGGAGTATGCCTCGCGTTTCGAAAACGCTATCGAGGCAGAAAATGCCGTACTCAAGACCAGTCTCCAACTGGGGCAAGATAGGGACAAGCTTGCCGTCCAGGTCGCTGAAAAGCGCGCCGCTGTCGCAACCGCAAAGAAGGAGTATTGGTCAGCGCAGAAATGCCTAAAAGAGTTGGGGTTCGAAAATGACGAACCTTTTTACGGCATAACTTTGCATAACCAATACTTGAGTCTGAGCATGTTGAAGTTTCGAGTAGCCACTAGCTGAACGTTGCTTCAACCGCGTTAAGCTATGCGCGTCTCGGATGTTATTACAACTTGGAGTGAAATATCTCCGCCCGCCATCGTGGAAGCATGATGGCGGTTTTCTTTTATGTCAAAACGGCGTATCATACTTAAACTATGCCCGAACCCTACGAGTTGGAAAAACTAGATTTACCCGCTTTGCAAAAACTCCTGCGGGTTTTAGATGATATTAAGCGCAGGTATGAATTTGCCGAGAAAACCAAAGAAGACTGGTTTGCCATGGGCGAATATACTACCCCAGGCGTCACTAAAAATGAGTTCATCTTTTTCATCGATAATCTTAAAAGTCGGGGATATATGGAAGGCTTTTATCAGTACACTGAGTATTTAAGGATTGGTCACAACTTTCATCATTTCCGAGAAGAAGTAGCTCAAGAAATCCACAAAAGAAAAACCAAACTCAAATTAAAAACTATCGATAACGAGAAACCTCATTATGATTTGCAAAACGGCATCCTTCATGTCTGGGGTATGAAGTCCAAAATCAAGCGGTACGATATCGAAACTCCCGAACACTTAATCCTCAAATACATCTTTATCGACAAAGGCGATTTGACCAGGGAATACGACTATTCGGAAATTCCACTTGGGGAATTGGAATTTGATAAAGAAAATGGCTGGAAAAAGTACCGTGAGGCTTTCCGCTCAATTAACGCCAAAGTCAGCGATGATACCCATGGGCTGGTCGAAAAGTTTTTCATTTTCAACAATAGAAAATTGGGATCAGCTCATATAAACCCTAAATACTTGGATAATCACGATAAAAAGTTGGGATAATTAACTTCCCAGTTTCACCCAACCCTGTTTCGTTAATCTAACTCTGCTAAGTAGGCAGAGCTTTTTAATTAACCAAAACCACCTCGCCTTACTTGCTGATGCCCGATAAGGGCATAGAGGCGCGGCACTCCTTAGCCGCGCCGTGGGAAGGGCGGAGCGAGCCGCTAGGCCGCCCGCCCGTATCACTTGATATTAGGTTCACATAAGGCGAATGAAATTAACCAGCATAAAAACTGTAATTTTAGGTTCTAAGGTCAAATTCCTCCATTTTGACCCGCCAATTAGTTATGACTTTGAAAACCTTTCAGCAAAGAACCGACATAAGGTTGGCGAGGACAAAGAGCCTGATCCCCAAAGTATGGAAGCCTCTGCCCGCAAAGCCAAAGCCAGGCTGAAGAGTTTGGTTTTGTGCAACGCCTGGCTTCATCTCAAACGAAACGGGCAACCCTACAAGCCGCAGTTCCCTACATTCACGTTTAATACTGATGTCGTGGATTTGGAAACCGCCCACAAGGTGTTTAGGAAATTTATCAAGCGGCTGAATTACCAGGTACTCAAACGAACCGGCCAAAAGCTCGTCTACATCGCGGTACCGGAATTCCAAAAGGACAGGGACTTTTATGGTCGCAAAAAACCTTTAGGCGGCAGGGTGCATTACCACGTCATTTTTTTCAACTTGCCCCGCATTCAAAATATCCATGCTTTCCTGGCCGAGGTCTGGGGCGAGGGGTACATTTGGAACAAGACGATCCATTCAGCCCAACACCTGGCCAACTATGTTGCCAAATATATTAGCAAGGACTTAGAGAACAAGCACATTAAGTACAAGAAGCGGTATTTGGTTTCCAGGTGCATTAAGCGGCCGGTTAAAATTTACGATCAAGAGCTAGGAGCCGATTTTTGTAATCATATTTCTAGTTTAGGCAATTACCAGACAAAGGAATCTGATTATACTAGCATTGACGGCAGACAAGTCCACGAAATTGAAATGACTTTTCCGGACGGATTTGATTTGGCTAAGGAAGCACTTGGGGGTAGCCGATGACTAGCCAGGAACAGGAAGAATTGCGCAACTTGCAACAAAAGCTCGTTGAGCTGGCCTTTGAGTTTTGGCTGGAAGAAAAGATGACAAAGGAAAGAAATAAGGTATAATGATTTATTATGAAGCAACTCCAGGGCGTAATTTATTACCGCGTATCTACTGCTGAACAAGCCGAGCATGGTTTTTCTCTTGAAACCCAAAAAGAAGTCTGTTTGAAAGCGGCGGAAAAACACGACATCAAAGTTATTAAACTTTTTTCTGATGACGGCTTATCAGCCAAAACCGCTGACCGGCCAGGTTTGCAAGCTCTGCTGAAGTATTGTGCCAACAAAAATAATCAAGTGAGTTTTGTCATTGTTTACAAGGTTGACCGCCTGTCTAGGAACGTCAACGACTACGCTAATATCGTCGCTGTCCTGCACAAGCAGAAAATCAAACTCCTGTCAGCCACTGAAGCCATTGATGAAACACCTTTCGGTAAAGCAGTCGGCAACATCATGGCCACCTTTGCCCAGCTTGATAACGACATGAGAAGCGAGCGCACCAGAGAGGGGATGCAACAATGCCTAGCTTCGGGTCGGTTCCCGCACAAAGCGCCGCTCGGTTATCTTAATGCCGTAACTCCGCAAGGGAACAAACATATTATTCTGGATTCACAACGGGCAGAAACTATTAAATTCATCTTAGAACAATTCTCTAAAGGCATTTACACCCAGGAAGAATTGCGGCAGAAAGTGAATAAGCAAGGTTTCAAGACGAACCGAGGTAGCCCGCTATCTTTTCAAATGATCAGTAAAATTCTGACTAATAAGTTCTATGCCGGTATCATGACGATCAAAGGCGTGGAGTACCAGGGAACTCATGAGCCGTTGATCTCTGAATTGATCTATTACAAGAACCAAAAGCTGCTCGGCCAAAAAACTATTCAACCCTCACTGGAACTGACTTCGGAGTTCGCGTTAAGGAATTATGTTATTTGCGGCTTTTGCCAACGGCCAGTAACTGCCGGTTTCTCCATTGGCCGGTGGGGCGGTCGCTATCCGTACTATCGCTGTTACAACAAAAATTGTTTGTTCCGCAAATCAATTCCTAAAGATATGCTGGAGAACGGATTTATAAAACTGCTGCAAGACATCACGCCCACAGAAGAAAACTTGGCTTCGCTAAAAGAAGTCATCATTAAACATTGGGATAGCCAGTACAAAAACATCAACCAAAAAAGAGAACAGGCAGAAAAGAAGTTAGCCGAACTCCAAGCGGAAAAACAGCAAATCCTTAATCTGGCCAAGAAACAGCTCATCCCTGATGAGGACTTCAAGGAAGAATTCGCCGCCATAAAGCACAAAATAGCTGACCAACAGCTATTGCTTAGCGAAACGCAGATCGAGGACTTCAATGTACAAGAGGCCTGCGACTTCGTATTTGCCTTTATCCGGCGCGTTCCGGAGTATTGGGCTAAAACACCTGACTACACCAAAAAGGTTCGCTTGCAGGGTTTGATTTTCAAGAAAAATCCTGTGTATAGGTTTCCAACATTTACAACCCCGACTTTGACCAACCTTTACAGAGCAAAAGAACTCGTTTCAAATCAAAATTCCATGGTGGTAGCCCCACGGGGAATCGAACCCCGATTACCAGGATGAAAACCTGGCGTCCTAACCATTAGACGATGAGGCCGTAACAAATTTAGCTACCAAATTTTAGCATAAGCCGGCCTTTTTTTCAAGGTTGCCCTGGGCCTGAGCATTTGCTATGGTCAATAGGTGCAACCAGTCATCCCTCCAAAAATAAAAGTTTATTATGTTCCGGCTGACATCAGAGTTTTGCCGGCGATTAAGCGGCCAGCCGCACAACATTGGCACGCCTCTGCGCCTCCACCGCATCCGTGGAAGCGCCACTTTTTAGCGACGGCTTTGTTATCGATTGCCTTGGTATTCGGTTTAGGCGGCGGGCTTTGGCTTGGCTGGTCCAGCCGCCCGGGTGTAGCCGAACAAAATCCCAGTGATACTGTAACCGAACAGCAGAACTTCGCGGGCGCGCCTATCCCTCTGCAATTTGAACAGTCCGACCTGGAAATTGTCGCCAACCTGCTGCCAATTTTAATAGAAGAAAACCGGCATGAACCGACGCCGGAAGAAAATGCTGACGCCAAACGCAAAGAAGCCTTACGCAACTACCTGGTGCGCATGAAATCGCCCCTGGCAAAAGACGACGGCGCGCTGGAAGCTTTGCTGCACGCCCGGAACATGAAAATGATCCTCGCCATTTCCTTTGTGGAAAGCAATATTTGCAGGCATGAAGTAGGTTACAATTGCAGTGGCATCGGCGGCAGCCAGATAAAGAAATATGACAGCTTCGCCGGCTGGATCAACGACTTTGACAGCCTTTTGGAAAAACGGTACAAAAATTTGCCCGTGGAAAAATTCATTGGCTATTACGTGCAACCGGGCAGCCAAAACTGGATTGACGGCGTTTACCAAATCTTGGGCGACTTGGGCGCGCGGCACATAGACTAGGGATAAGGCAAAAGGGAACCGGCGGAGAGGCAACAATGAAGTGCCTCAATCCGCCGGTAATTGCTTGAACCGAAGACGGTACGAGCTGGTTAAGAAATAAGCTCGCCTTCGGTTCCTGCCCGCGTCGCGAGCATCACTGCTAATAGCAGCAACGCTCCAACGACGTGGGTAATCGACACGTGCTCTATAACCTTCAACAGCTCAGAGAACTGGATGGTGAGCACCAGGGTGCCGATAACCCTCGGCAAATGCTTTCTGGCTGGCGCTTTCGCCAGGACTGCTTTGACGCGGCGCGTGCTTGTTATGGCATGGGCGCCAGCGGCAACAACCATAATGCCGAGGAGGACCAAAGGAATAACCGTCATAAGATTCCTTCCCCCTCCTTAAGAACTTGTACTACGCTCGACCGTGGCGTAGCCGGCCAGTATAAACGGAAATTTGACAATTGTCAATACTCGGCGTATCATGGAATTAAGACCCCCCGGTGGGGGGTATAAGCAAATATATGGCCAAACCAACAAACTTATACGACAAGAACAAACAGGACATCGTTAAACGGCTGCACTACGCCAGCGGGCATGTGCGGGCGGTTGCCGGCATGGTGGAAAAGGACGTCTACTGCATGGATATCATCAACCAAAACCACGCCGTCATAGAAGCCTTGCGCAAGGTTAACGCGCTTATCCTAGAAGGTTATTTGGGGGAGTGCGCTTTTGACGCGGTCAACAGCAAGAGCCCTAGCAAGCGCAAGAAAGCCGTGGCCGAACTGGTTAATTTATACAGTAAGAAATAATTTATGGAATTACAGGATATTCGCGACGTCATTATTATCGGCTCCGGCCCGGCCGGCCTGACCGCGGCTTTGTACGCGGCCCGCGCCGAACTGAAACCCCTGGTAATTGCCGGTAGCGCGCCCGGCGGCCAGTTAATGCTGACCAGTGAAGTGGAAAACTATCCGGGCTTTCCCACCGGAATAATGGGTCCGGAGCTAATGGCCCATATGGACAAGCAGGCCAAGCATTTCGGCGCCGAGGTTATCAATGAAGACGTTACCAGCGTCAGTTTTGCCCATGCGCCCTTTTCGGTGAAGACCCACTCCGCTGAATACTTTGCCCACAGCATTATTATTGCCACGGGCGCGGAAGCCAATTGGCTGGGTTTGGATAACGAACAACGACTGCGCGGCAAAGGCGTTTCCGCCTGCGCCACCTGCGACGGGTTTTTCTTTAAGGACAAGGAAGTAGTGGTAATAGGGGGCGGCGACAGCGCCATGGAAGAAGCCTTGTTCCTGACCAAGTTCGCCACGAAAGTGACTGTTTTGCACCGCCGCGCAGAATTCCGGGCATCAAAGATCATGCTGAAGCGGGCGCAAGACAACCCAAAAATTTCTTTCGTCACAGATGTCACCGTAACGGATGTGCTGGGGGAAAATAATGTCGGCGGGGTACGAATTAAAGACAATAACACCGGCCAAGAGCGGGACATTGCGGCCGGCGGTTACTTTGCGGCAATCGGCCACAGCCCAGCCACTAAAATCTTCAAGGAAGCAGGAATAGAAACCGACGAGAAAGGTTACATTACCCCCAAGCGGTTTACCGAAACTAACATTCCCGGCGTTTTCGTGGCCGGCGACGTGCATGACCACCGCTACCGCCAGGCCGTGACCGCGGCGGGCGAGGGCTGCAAGGCAGCGCTGGACGTGGAGAAATATTTGGCGGAACGCGAAGGACAGCCCCTGCCGTTGCCGCAGGAGCAGTGGGGGAAATCTGAATAAAATTTCCGGAAAGGTTGTTAGGGGAGCGGGGTATGGAAAGGTTTTGGGTTTTCCGACCGCCAATATTGACCGCCGCCAGTACGCGGCGGCCGGCAAGAAAATAAAGTACGGAGTGTATGCCGGAATAGTAGAATTACCGAACGGCAAAAAGCATAAAGCCGGCATAGTAATCGGGCCGGCGGACAAAACCGGCCTGCCGAAACTGGAAGCCTACTTACTGGGGTTCAACGGCAGCCTTTACGGAAAAAAATTAACGCTGTCCCTTGTTAAATATTTACGGCCGTTTAAGCCGTACCAGTCGGAACCGCTACTCCGCGCGCAGATATCTGCCGATATTAAAAAGATTAAGCAATTAAAATTATCCGCATGAGCAAAACCAGCAAGTTTGGGGCTTATCTCGTATTTTTTGCGGCCCTGCTATGGGCGACTGACGCGCCGTTCCGCCTCCACCTTACCCAAAATTTTTCCAGCAACTTCATTGTCCTGGCCGAACATTTTTTCGATACCATAATTATTTTGCCGGTCCTATTCCTCAACCGGGGGGAAATGAAGCGGCTTAGCGCCCGCCACTGGCTGGCGATAGCGGTAATTGCCGTGGGCGGTTCGGCGCTGGCTTCGGTGGCTTTCACCCAAGCCTTCCACTACGTAAACCCGTCGGTGGCGATCCTACTGCAAAAACTGCAGCCGTTGATTGTCATCGGCCTAGCCGCGACGTTCCTGCATGAGCAGCTGCGGGCCCGGTTTTGGCTGTGGGCTGTGGTTGCCTTGGCGGGAGCTTATATGATTTCGTTCCCGCATCTCATACCGCAAACTTTTGCCGGTGAAACGCTTAACCCCAACCTAGTCGGCGTCGGCTTTGCCTTAGTGGCTGTTCTGCTTTGGGGCTTATCCACTGTTTTGGGCAAGTACGCCTTGGGCACAGTGAGTTTTAAGGTCATGACCAGCCTGCGTTTTGTTTTGGCCTTTGTCTTTTTGGCCATCTTGAATGTGGCGCAGAAAACTTTGCCGCCGCTGTCGTCGGTAACCCCGAAAGACTGGCTGTTCCTATTGGCAATCGCCGTGACTTCGGGCGTGGTTTCATTATTTATTTATTACCGCGGGCTACAATACACCAAGGCTTCGGTCGCGACCCTGGCCGAACTTGGTTTTCCTCTGGGCGCGGTCATCGTTAACGCCATTTTCCTGAAGATAATTTTGCAGCCTTGGCAGATCGTCGGCATGGTCGTACTATTGCTAGCCGTATTCCAGCTCGGGCGCGTTAACGCCAGCGATACCATTGACCAGGCCAGCCTGTCCTTAGCCGATTAACATTAATTAAAGCAATATTATGACAAACCCGTTTGAAACCGCCAAAGAACAACTGGATGCGGCCGCTAAAATTGCCAATTTTGACGCTGACAAGGTCGCTCGCCTGAAACGCCCAGACCGTTACGTAGAGGTGAGTATCCCGCTGCGTATGGATGACGGCCGCCAGGAAATTTTCACCGGCTTCCGCAGCCAGCACAATAACGCGCGCGGGCCTTACAAAGGCGGCATCCGCTACCACCAGAATGTTACCTTGGATGAAATCCGCGCTTTTAGTTTTTGGATGTCATTCAAGAACGCGGTCGTGGACATTCCGTTTGGCGGCGGCAAGGGCGGCATTATTTTTGACCCGCATAAGGTTTCCGAAGGCGAATTGGAACGCATCTCCCGGGGCTATATCCAAAAAGTTTACCGTTTGTTCGGCCCGGAGTTTGACGTACCGGCGCCTGACGTCAACACTAACGGCAAAATTATGGGCTGGATGCTGGATGAATACGAAAAATTGACGGGCACGAAAGCGCCCGCGACGTTCACCGGGAAAAATCTGGAAGACGGCGGCAGTGAGGGACGCACCGAAGCCACGGGCTTCGGCGGCGGCTACGTTTTGAAACAGGCCATTGCCAAGGGCTTGGTCGGCGACCAAAAAACCATTGCCATCCAGGGCTTTGGCAACGTCGCTACGTACTTGGCCGAGGCGGTGAAAGACATGGACTTCAAGATCGTGGCGCTTTCCGACAGCAAAGGCGGCATTTACAATGAGCAGGGGATAGACTTGGCAGCAGCGGAAAAGCATAAAAAAGAAACCGGCGCGTTAAAGGGCTTGGAAGGGACGAAAGACATTAGCAATGAAGAATTATTGGAGTTAGATGTGGCGGTTTTGGTGCCGGCGGCCTTAGAAAATGCCTTAAACGGAGACAACGCGGATAAAATTAAAGCCAATTTAATTTTGGAAATGGCTAATGGCCCCACTACGCCGGAAGCTGATGAAGTTTTCGCAAAAAAGGGGCTACACGTCCTGCCCGACATTCTTTGCAACAGCGGTGGCGTCTGCACCAGCTATTATGAATGGTACCAGAATATGAATAACGAAAAATGGTCTAAGGAAGATGTGCTGGCTAAGCTGGAAAAGCAAATGATTGCGGCATTCACCGCTGTCTGGGAACAGCAGCAAAAGCACGATACCACTTTCCGCAACGCCGCCTATATTGTGGCGGGCCAGCGGATTATCGAGGCGATGAAATAATTTTTATCAATATTAATTAAAAACGAAAGGACAATTATGTTGGGAAATGCTACTGTAGAGCCTACCCTGCCGGCGACGGATATGGAGCGGGCCAAGGACTTTTACCAAAATAAGTTGGGACTGGCCTTGAAGGAGTCCAACGAGGAAGCCATGGCGATGACCTTTGCGGCAGGCAATGGCACCAGCCTGGTGGTGTATAAGCGCGGCGACCCGCCGAAAGCCGAAAACACCGCCTGCCACTTCCGCGTTAGCGACCTGGAAGCGGAAGTCCAAGCCTTGAAAGGCAAAGGCGTGGTGTTTCAGGAATATGACTTCCCTGGCTTAAAGACGGTGAATAGCATCGCCACCATGGGCGAGATCAAAGGCGCCTGGTTCAAGGACAGCGAAGGCAATATTATCGGCATAACCGAAGAAGCATAGGCCGGCCCAAAGCGAAATAAAAAAGACTCCGGACGTACCGGAGTCTTTCGATTTTAAAGTTAACCGTTGGCCCGTTCCACGTATTCGCCGGTGCGGGTGTCCACGCGCACCGTGTCGCCTTCCTTGATGAACATCGGCGCGTTTACGACCAGCCCAGTTTCCAATGTTACCGGCTTGGTAACCGAACCGCCGGAATTGCCTACCACGTTCGGCGGGGCTTCCGTGACTTTCAGGTCAATCTTGATTGGCAATTCAATCGATACCGGCTTGCCGTTAAAGCGCAGTATCTGTACTTCCGTGCTTTCTTTCAGGAACGGTTCCTGTTCAGCCGTTACTTCCTTGGGCATGTCCACCGTTTCGAAGGTTTCGTTGTTCATGAAGTGCGTGCCCTCGGCGTCGGCATATAGGAAGTTAGCCTTTTCCCGAGTCACGTCAGCTTCTTCAATCCGTTCCCCGAACTTGAACGAGTATTCCATGACCTTGCCGGTAATCACGTTGCGCAGTTTGGTCTGCATCACCGGCTTCCTCTGCGCAGTGCGCATGCGGTTAGACCAGATCACCTGGAAAGGCTGTTTGTTCATGAGGACAATCGCCCCCAGTTTCATATCGTTTAAATCCATCTTGGTGTAATTAAGTTAATAGATTTCTGTTGAGTGAAGAAACCATTTGGAGCGTCATTTTTTGCTTCAGCAAAAAATAG
>Ga0075426_10000565_pt1 | contig 25579 bp, 16 predicted proteins | sample SoiMethybrSBSTD5_FD_75304 | JGI IMG/M metagenome (GOLD analysis project Ga0075426, IMG submission 75304) | Bulk soil microbial communities from a Populus tree surrounding site in Tennessee, USA - Soil MetaG P. TD hybrid SBSTD5 | ecosystem: Environmental > Terrestrial > Soil > Tree plantation...
GCCTTCAACAATGCCTTCACTGACTACGACCTGACTTTCTACCACCCCACCACCTTCACCTCCAATCTCGTCGGCCCCGTGCAAAGTCCTTTAGGACCCACGCCCGGGCTGATTCAGCTGGAAGCGTCGCGTTTCAAAAACCTCAAGCTCGAGCGCAAAACCTTTCAGGTAGAAGCCGGGGCAGTCCTGGGCGAGTACCGGCGCGTTTTTTCTGATCCCGGCGAAAAGATGATTGAGGAGATGTCACCCGTGGCCTTTCCCCACCATCCCTACGGCCACACCGTGATCGGCTATGAAAAAGATGTGGAGAACATGCCCAACGCCTGGGACGCGGCCTGGGAGTTTTATGGCAATTACTACAAACCGAACAACGTCGCCCTGATCGTGGTGGGCAATGTTGAACCCAAGGCCGTATTCGCCCAGGTGGAGAAGTACTACAGCGATTGGAAGCCGTCGCATCCGCCGCAAATTCCCTCCGAGCAGGCGCCGCAGGGGCCCAAGAACGTGCACGTGAACTGGGAAGCGGACGTTTCGCCGCGCCTGGTGGTGGGCTATCACACCCCGGCCATGCACCCCGGGAGCAAGGAGACGGCGGTCACCATAGTGTTGCCGGAGTTGCTGGTCTCGCGCTCCGCCCCGCTCTTTCAGAAGCTGCGCTACCAGAAGCAGACGGTCACCAGCTTTTCTATTCTTGACGGCACGGAGCTGCTGCAGTCCACCGACCCGCACCTGCTGTTGCTCGATTCCGAGCTGATGCTTGACCGCTTTCGCAAGGAGGGACAAGCCTATGTCAACGACGTGCAGAATGACGTGATCAGCGGCGTGGACGACCTGCAGCATTTCTCGCAGCAGCCCGGATCGGCGCGCGTGCTGAAGGTGGTGAAGAGCAAGGTGCGCAACGATTTCCTGGCGGGGCTCGATTCCACGCTGGATATCGCCCAGACCTTCGCCTGGTATTACCGGTTCAATCGCGATCCGCACGCCGTTGACGAATTGATGCAGGCGATTGATTCGCTCAGGCCCAGCGATATTGACCGCTACGCGCAGAAATATTTCACTCCGCAAGGACGCATTGTGACCACGCTGTGGCAGGGGCCCGCGCCGGATGCTTCCGCTTCCACTTCCGCACCGGGGGTGAAATGATGCGCCGCGCCTGCCTGATGGCCGTCATGCTGCTGCTTGGAGCCGCCGCTCTTTCGGCGCAGTACATGCCCTCCAGCAAGCACGTCAAGCCGCAAAAGGTGCACGTGTTTCCCACCAACCTGGTGACGGTGGCGTCCAATTCCCCGCTCTACCAGGTCGAGATCATGGTGCGCACCGGCGCGGCCGACGATCCCGCCGGCAAGGAAGGCACCGCTAACCTGGTGGCGCGCGCCTTGATCGAGGGCGGCTTCGGAACTGCTCAGGCCCCGGTCACCACGCAAAAATTGGCCGAGATTACGCGGCCCTGGGGCGATGCCGCATTTCCCACCGTGCTGGTGGATAAGCAGTCCACAACCTTTTCCGTGATGGTGCCGCGCGATAACTGGGCAGAGTACGCGGCGCGCGTGCTCAGGCCGATGTTTACGCAGCCTCTGTGGCTGCCCAAAGAAGTGGACCGGCTCCGCCGCGACACGCTCACCGACATTCAGTCCGGCCTGCGCTTCGAGGACGAAGAAAGCCTTGGGCTGCTGGCGCTGGACAACTACGTATTCTCGGGCACCGCGCTAGGCCATCTGGCCCTGGGCACGGTGAAGGGCCTGCAGGCCATTACACCCGCCGACCTCAACGCGTTCTACAAGAAGTACTACACGGTGGGAAACCTGTACGTGGCCACCACCATCAACAATGAGCAGGATCTGAGCCGGCTGATGGCGGCGCTGCCCGCTGGGGAGCCGGTATATCGCCCTGCCAACCTGGCGCGGTCCGTGGTGGCCCCGGGACGGCACCTGCTCATCATTACCCAGCCCAACGCCATCGCCACCGGCCTGCACCTGGGCTATCCCATCTCCCTGAAGCGCAGCGATACTGATTATTGGCCGCTGTTCGTGGCCAACGTCTTCCTGGGCGCGCACCGCGACAGCTTCGGCCGCCTCTACCAGGAGATTCGCGAGGAGCGCGGCTACAACTATGGCGACTACTCTTACATTGAATATCAGTACGGGCGCCCGCAATTCCAGTTTCCTCCACCCACCACGCCCCGCGACCAGCAGTACTTCAGCATCTGGATCCGGCCCGTGGGACACCAGTACGCCCACTTCATCCTGAAGGCAATGACCGCCGAACTGGACCGCTTCGCGCGCGAGGGCATGACGCCGGAGCAGGTGGCCGCGGCCAAAATCAAAGCCCGGGCCCTGTACCTGAACTATGCTGAGAGCGTGTCACGCCAGCTCGGTTACCGGCTGGACGACTTGTTTTATGGCATGCGCGACCCGGGCTATTTGGAGCAGATGCTCGCGCGCATTGACGCGGTCACGGCGGAGCAGGTAAACGCCGCCATCAAAAAATACCTGCAGGCGCAGAACCTGGATTACGTAATCGTAACCAGCGAGGCGAATGGCGAGAAGCTGGCGAGCGATATCGCCGGCGATATCAATGTGCAGTCCAAAACGGCGGAGGAATACCACATCGCGCAGCCCGTTCCCCCGGACAAACAGCAGATGCTGGACCAGGACAAGCAGTGGGCGGCCTACTCGCTGAACATTCCGCGCGCTAATATTAGGATAATGAAAGCGGCGGACATGTTTGAAACAGCGGCAGAACGGTAGTTGGGAGTGGGTTCCTGGCAGCTGGTAATTCATAGCTGGGTGCGGTGGCGTTCGGTTGGCAACCAGCCGCTTAGCGGAGAAAAATTGCAGCCCCGGCTAATAGTCGCTTAGCGACGAAAGAATGCAGGGCGGGATTTAGCCGCTTAGCGGCGAAAGAATGTACCCCGGGCGTAAGCCCGGGGGTAACCGATTGAAATATGAGCGTGAGCCCCGGCGGGGCGAAAGAACCCTTAGAAGCGGCACCAAGGTCGAACAACTATGCGTCTTATTTTCAGAATAGTTATTATTGCGGTAATCTTCGCACTTCCCTTCTCCGCCTATGCTGCCGAGCAGACAACCCAGCGCGGGGTCATGATCCGCCAGGCCAGCATTTATATCTCTCCCGACCGCAATGCGGCCAAACTGGCGCAGATCGAGCGCGGCCGCGAGGTGGCCATCATCGAGCACAGCAATCAGTGGCTGCACGTGTTTGCCACGCTGGCCGGACAGCGCAGCGACAACCCCATCACCCAGGAAGACGACAACGACGTCGCCGATGTGCGGGACGTCAGCGGCTGGATTGTGGGCATGGGTGTGGTCACCGCCTCCACGCCGAACGGGGACAAAATTCTTTATGGCGCTGCCGCTGACGCCGAATCCGAGGCCAGCCGGCGCGGCGGCCGCAAAGGCGCCGCCGGCGACGCTTTCTTTCTCTACCTGCGCACCCAGGAGTACTTCCCCACCTCGCCCCTGGCCGGCGAGGCTCTTTACCGCGCCGCCGACGTCAAGTGGCAACTCGACCGGGCGGACGTGATGAGCCGCCCTTCCTCCCATGCCCGGCAAGCTTACCTGCGCGAAGGCATGAATGAAGACCTGATGAAGAAGGTGATCAAGAAATATCCCGATACCAAGTGGGCCGATCGTGCCGCCTTTCACCTCATCGAGAACAAGCTTTGCGGGGATTGGCAAGGCACTTCCAGCTGTCCCAAGAAAGAATCCGAAATTTACGAGAAGTATGCCCGCGGGCGTCCCGGCTCGCCGGATGCGCCCGAAGCCCTCTACGACGCCGCCTGGCGCCAAGCGGCGCTGATTCAGATTTATAAAACGGAAGAGAAGCCCAAGGATTCGGACCAGGCCAAGGCGCACGCCATCGCGGTGGCGCAGCAGCTCATTTCGCAATATCCGCAGAGCGAGTGGAGTGACCGCGCCCAGACCCTGCTGTTCCTGGTGCAGCAGGACATCCCGATGTACGGGAACACGGTAGAGTAGCCGGGTATGGCGTTTGCAGCAATGCCACCAGATCCGATTTCTGCTGCGCCGTCACGTTCAGATTACGGAGTCATCGCTTCGGCTTCACGCTCCGGACCACCCCATTGATCGGCTGCGTTCCGAAGTGCTTACTGGCAGGTGAGCCGAGGACCAGCGTGATATTCGAGAACCGTACCTGGCTTCCTCCGGTGACGCAGACCGTTAGCGGCGAAAGTTCGCCGTTAGGTGCGAAGGGCGCAAAACCTCCATCCCCCGTAATGCTCGCCATGCCAACAACAGCGAAACCAGTTGTGGTAGGAACGCCGTAATGCGCTGTAGGACAGTTGTTTTCTACATAGGTTGGGTCAAAGGTAACTTGGGCGCCGTTCATAGTGATGTGGTGCGTGTGCGGGTCGCGTAATGTAGTGTCCGTTATCGCGTGGCTGACCATCCAAAGGTCGGAGTGCTCCATGTTCAGCGCAGCCGAGAAATCTGCGTTATTGGAATCGCCCTTCACCTTCAGCGACCAGGCGCCGCGCATCTCGTATTGTCCATGGTCAAAAGGGTTGTAATCGTTAATTGTTCCGCTGAGCTTGACCGGTGGCGGAGCCTGAGCCACCAGGCCACTGTTCAGTCCCAGCGCTACGATCGCGATTTGTAGCAACCACAAGAAAGTTCTGTTCATACGGACCTCCATCCCCGCTGGGGATCGCGGCACCTTCTCAGAAACGAGCGATCTCATGCAATACAGGTGGAATGAAGGCCAGATAAAGTTTGTCTGAAGACTCAAATTACTGAAACACTTGCCAGTTAGCTGCTTCTGCGCCATTATTCCACAGCCAGCGCACTAGCCCGGCCGGGGGGAATACGGCGCAGTTGTTCCATTTTGGCGAGTTCACACTCGATGCGTCGCGGTATCTGCTGCAACGGGGCGATCGCACCTTGCGCCTCGAAAAGCGCCCGATGGAGTTCCTCATCCTCCTGCTTGAAAAACGGGGAGAACTGGTTTGCCGTGAAGAAGTTGCACGGCGGCTCTGGGGCGCAGACGTTTTCGTCGATGTCGACCACGGCATCAATACCGCCGTTCGCAAAATTCGTATCGCGTTGCGAGACAATCCGGAGAAGCCGCGCTTTATAGAAACCGTAGTGGGAAAAGGTTACCGCTTCGCCGCTCCAGTTGTCTGCAGCGGTAATGGCAAGCCGCTAGAGGAAACTCCGCCGGAGCCGACCACTGGCGTTCAACCTATTCCCGTACACGTGCCGGCTGGCCCTGCGGTTGAGCATGCGGCCGTTGCTCCACAGGACGCGATTCCCAAGCGTACGTGGTTATTGGGCCGGGGAGCGATCCTGGTTATAGGGGTCGTCGCCGCCCTCTTGTTCGGCATTCGCTGGAAGCTCAGACAGACCTCACACCCCGCCATCAGATCGCTCGCGGTCCTGCCACTGAAGAATCTCTCCGGCGACCCAACCCAGCAATACCTTGCTGATGGATTGACCGAGGAACTCATTGGGCGCCTCGCCGCCATCCATAACCTGCGGGTCATTTCCCGAACCTCAGTAATGCATTTTCGGGACACGACCCTCACAGCGCCAGAGATCGCCAAGGCCCTGCATGTCGATGCATTGGTGGAAGGATCGATCATACGAGACGGCAGCCGTGTTCGCGTCCATGCCCAGTTGATTCGCGCCTCAACCGACGAGCACTTCTGGTCGGAGACGTATGACCGCGAACTGCGTGATGTGCTTTCGTTGCAGAGTGATGTGGCCCAGGCCATCGCCCGGAAAGTTAAGGTCACCGTTGCCGGAGACGAAAGGCAACGGCTCTCCGCATTCCATGCCGTTCTGCCGGAAGCCTATGAAAGCTATCTGCAGGGCAACTTCTCGTTACATAACAGCAACAATAAGGCCGCCATTGAAAAGAGCATTCGATATTACTCGGACGCCATCAGCAAGGACCCGGCATTCGCGCCAGCCTACGTAGGCCTGGCGGCGGCGCATGCAGCGCTGGGCACGGTCATGATGGGCGGGGATCCTGGTCGTGAGCGGCCGCAAATGGTGAGCGCCGCCCGCACGGCTCTGAAACTGGACCCCGGTCTCGCCGAGGCGCATATCCTGCTGGCCGACATCGCCCAGAAACAGTGGCACTGGGCGGAAGCGGAAAGTGAATACCGGCGGGCGCTCGAATTAGACCCAAACGATCCCGATGCTTACACCGGACTTGCAGAGTGGTTCCTCTGTCAGGGACGTGCCGACGACGCCCTCAACTGGGAGCAGCACGCGCGTGAACTCGATAGTTTTGGGTCCACAAACTGGGAGCTTGCGTGGATCCTGTTTCACTCCCGGCGCTATGACGAGGCGATACGAGAATTGCGCAACACGCTCGCCGTAAGGCCGGACGACGCCAGCAGCCTTTGGCTGCTGGGGTTCACTCTCGTGGTCAAGGGTCAACCTCAGGAAGCAATTCCGGTGTTGGAGAAGGCGGCTAAACTCGCAAACCGCAGCTCCGGCTACATTGATGTGCTGGCAGCAGCCTACGCTCGCGCGGGCCGACGTACGGATGCTCTGCGCATCCTCGCTGAGTTAAAGAAACGCAAGCAGGCAGGCTATGTCGCGGCGGGGTCATTCGTGATCCTTGCTCTCGGCCTCGGCGACAAAGAGCAGGCATTTGCCTGGCTGGATGAAGCTTACAAGGAAAAGTCCAACATACTGCAGTTCGTGAAGGTCCATCCTCTGATGGATCCCCTGCGCAGCGATCCCCGGTTTGGGGACCTGGTTCGCCGCGTTGGCCTGAACTAGCTCATGCCGCGCCAGCCGGGAGCTTGCAGTTGAGGGTCGCTACACGCCCACAGTGACGGTCGTTTCCGTGCGGGTGACCGGACGATAGAGGGTATCGCGCTCTACGGGCACGCGGCCGGCTTCGCGGATCAGCCGCTCCAGTTCCTGGCGGCGCAATCCCTGAGGTGTGGTGGCGCCGGCATCGTGGTAAATCTTCTCTTCGATCACGGTGCCATCCATGTCGTCGGCGCCGAAGCGCAACGAGATTTGCGCGATGCGCGGGGTCAGCATCTGCCAGTAAGCCTTAATGTGCGGGAAGTTGTCCAGCAGCAGCCGGCTCACCGCGATCTGGCGCAGGTCGAGCATTCCGGTGGTGGTGGGCAAGTGCTCCAGCGGGGTGTTCGCGGGATGGAACGCCAGCGGGATAAAGGTCTGGAAGCCGCCGGTGTCGTCCTGCAAAGCCCGCAACTTGAGCAGGTGGTCCACCCGGTCCTCGTCGCTCTCGATGTGCCCGTAGAGCATGGTGGCGTTGGAGCGCAGGCCCATCTGGTGGGCGGTGCGCGCCGTCTCCAGCCACTGGTCGCCATCAATCTTGTGATCGCAGATCATGTGGCGGATGCGGTCGGCGAAAATCTCCGCTCCTCCGCCGGGCAATGAATCCACGCCCGCGGCTTTGAGCTGCTCCAGCGTTTCGCGGATGGAAAGCTTGGCGCGTTTCGCCAAATACGCCACCTCCACCATGGTAAAGGCCTTCAGGTGCACGCTGGGAAAGCGCTCCTTGAGCCCGCGAATCAGGTCAAGGAAGTACTGAAACGGCAGGTCGGGATGCAGCCCTCCGACAATGTGGAACTCGGTGACGGCCTCGCTGTAGCCGGAAGCAGCGGTCTGCCACGCTTCTTCCAGGGCCATGGTGTAGGCGCCGGGAGTGTCCTTTTTGCGGCCAAACGCGCACAGCCGGCAGGCGGCCACACAGACGTTGGTGGGATTGATGTGGCGGTTGACGTTGAAATAGGTGTTATCGCCGTGCAGGCGCTCGCGCACCTGGTTAGCCAGCCAGCCCACAGCCAGAATGTCGGGCGAAGCGTACAAGGTGAGCGCGTCATCACTGCTGAGCCGATGTCCGCTCAGGACCTTCTCAGCAATCGGCTGCAAGCGCGCGTCATCAGTCTGGAAGGGATGCGTCGGGGCCACGTAATGATGATAGCGCAGGAGCGGGACTTCGTCACAGGTGAGTGTGATGCGATGGCAGGCGAAGCGAGGGAAAGCCCGGCAGCTATCCAGCCAGGCAGCTAGTCAGCTATTTCAGCAGCAGGTCGGCGGCCACGAACAGGAAGAACACCACCGAGATCACTCCGTTCATGGTGAAGAACGCGGCGTTCAGCCGGCTGAGATTGTCGCGCGAAACCAGCGAGTGCTCGTAAGCCAGCAGCAGGCCGACCACCGCTACGCCGGCCAGCCCCAGCGCGCCCAGGTGAAAGCTGAGCACCAGGGCAACCAGCAGCAACATCATGGCGGCATGGAAGAGGCGGGCAATCAGCAGAGCGGGTCCAATGCCCAGGTAGCGGGGGATGGAATGCAACTGGTTGCGCAGGTCGAAATCGTAATCCTGGCAGGCATAGAGCACGTCGAAGCCGCCTACCCAGAAAGTAACGGCCGCCGTGAGCAGCAGAATGCGGGGATCGAGGGAGCCGCGCACCGCAATCCAGGCGGCAGTCGGCGCCACGCCCAGGGCAAATCCCAGCACCAGGTGCGACCAGCGGGTAAAGCGCTTGGTGTAGGAGTAGAGAAGGACAATCGCGAGGGCGACCGGCGAGAGCAGCAGGGTCAGGCGGTTGAACTGCGAGGCCGCCAGCACAAACACCAGGCACGCTACCGTGACGAAAGCGCCCACGAACCCGCGGGACAGGGCTCCGCTGGGTAAGGCGCGCGTCTGGGTGCGCGGATTGATGGCATCAATTTCGGCATCGGCAAGGCGGTTGAAGGCCATCGCCGCCGAACGCGCCGCTACCATGGCCACAATGATCCAGCTCAGCTGCCAAACCGTGGGCCAGCCTCCGGCCGCCAGCATGGCGCCACAGAGCGCAAAGGGGAGCGCAAAAATCGAGTGCTCCCACTTGATCATTTCCAGGGTCGTACGCAGGTTGTGCAGGATGGGCACGAAGACATTGTAACGGAGGGGAATGGAAGCAAAGTGGTCAGCGGCAGTGGCCGGTCTTCAGCGGTTTGACGCTAAGCACCGGCCACAGGCCACTGATCGGTTACTTCTGCTTCCCTGCTACTACCAGCTGGTTATCCACGCTGAAAACTCCGGGCACGGATTTGGCCTGGGTTTCTGCGATCTGCTTATCCATCTGGCTATCCACTACGCCATTGAGCGTGACGTGGCCGTTATTGACCACGATGCGGATGGGCGCCTCCGGAACCATGGCGTACTTCTGCATGGCCGGCTGACCGTAAATGGCCTGGGCCAGGCGGATGCGCAGTGCATCGTCGAAGTTCGAGGTGGGTTGCACCTGGATGTTGTCCACCACGCCGCGCACGCCCGGAGTAGTCTCCACGATCGCCAGGGCGGAATCCCGGCTGGGATAATCGTGCACGCTGCCACCCACGGTCACGATCCCATTGTTGACGCCTAAGGTCAGGGAATTGAAAATCACGCCATAGCCGATGCGGTCGTAGCGGAGCTTGTTGGCGAGTTGCTGCTGCAACTGCTGGTCGGAAGCCCCACCCTTCACCTGAATGTCATTGCGCACCGCCTGCACGTGGTCAATCCCGTGAGCGTGCTTATCGGCGTCCAGCTTGTCAACCAGCAGCGGCACCTCGCCGGTGAGCGTAACCACGCCGTCCTGCACGGAGGCTTGCACACTGCTGAACTTGCTGCCGTGATCCTGCAGCCACTTCTGCATGCTGTTCTGGATCCCCCGGTCGTACTTGCCGCCATTAGAATCACTCTTGGCCAGCGCGGGCGCCGCTAAGACCAAGGCCAGCAGCACGGCCCAAAAGCAAACTGCCATCTTTCTCATGTTCTTTCTCCTCTTGCCTCTCAGTCTGATTCCCCAGCTCTTCTGTTCTTAGATGAGAGTAAGACGGGTAGTTTTGTCTCGCTTTTAGTGTAGGCGCTCAAAGTTGAGAGGTGATTCTGCCTTTTACCGAACCGATGGCGACCTTTCCCAGTTCGGGACAATGCGGCAAAAGACCGCAGGATACGACGTGCCGTCGGGCACCCTGGTGCGCTACTTTTTGCGACGCCGGATGCTGATATCGAAGCTGACCACCCCGTTCTGGTCGCGCAGGGCGATGAGGGAGATGTTGCGGGTCAGGTAGTACTCGGCTTGAATGATCTGCTGCTGCGCCTGGGAAACATTGGTGATGTAGGTAAGGGTGAGGGCGTTCGAGATCTGCTGCTCGATGGTGACGCGCGTCCAACTCGGGTTGTTTTCCGCCCCGCCCGCTTCGGGATCAATCTTCACCCGGCTGACCCCAAAAATCTTCTCCAGCCGGTTGTTGTTGGCGGCGTTCATGGCCTCGCTGAGAATGGCGTTGGAAGCGCTGCGCGTGTAGCTGGTGTCGGGCTGCTGCTGCAAAAGCGCCGATTCTTCGCGGGTACGGCCCATGGCCAGCAAGGCGATGATGTCCGCGGTAGGCAGCGGCGGCTCCGAGCTGTAGGTGGCGTTGAGCTTATCAATCTGCCCGTGGAAGCCGAGGGTGATGTCGTAGTCGCGCACCCGGGCGCTGGCCTCCAGGTCGAGCACCGGTTCGATCCGAACCGGGTTGCTGAAAGTGATGTCACCGCGCTCCAGGTGGTACTTGGTTCCGCTGAAGTTCACATCGCCGCGGGCAATATCCACCCGGCCCAGGACCACGGGTTTGGCAGCTGTGCCCCGCAAGCGCAGGTCGGCATCGCCGGCCACCCGGGCGATTGCGGTCTGCACGTCCAGTTCGGGAGTGGTGATTACGTGCACGTCCAGCCGCAGATTGTTCAGCGGAGACTCAGGATTGGGCAGCGCGGTGGAGCCCTTGGCGCGGGCCAGGTAGCTGGCCAGATCGAAGTTGCGGGCCAGCTGAAAGCGCGTAACCAGAATGTCGCCCGTGAGCGTTGAGCGGTTGAGCGCTCCCACCAGCCGCAGGTTGACGTTGGCGGTGGTGCTCATGCCTGGCGGGTAGCGCAGGCGTATGTCCTTGCCCTGGGCGGTCAGGTCGAAGTTCAGGGTGTGGTTGTAGGTGATGAAGCCGCCCAGGTTCAGCAACCCGCCGCCGGTCTGAGCGGTCAGCGTCTGCACTCGCAGCCGGTTCTCGTTGAACAGCAGCGTGCCATTGATATTGCTCAACCCGCTGGGCAGGTCTATGTAGGCCAACGACCCGTTGCTGATCTGCACCCGCCCGCGCACGTCCGGCGCCGCCATGGTCCCGCCAAAGCGCAGGGCCACGGTCATGAGGCCCGAGGACATGTAATCCGGGTTCAGGGTTTGTACGACCTTGAGATTGATGGTGCCATTGGCGCGCAGGTTCATTACCTGAGGCGCCCCCAGCTGGGCGGTGCCGGTAGCCTCAAAATCCGTGCCGTCCCCCAGCAGATGAAAGCGCTGCAAGGTGAGGGTGCGCTGCGCCACGGCAAATTGCAGAGGACCGCTGTTCTGGATTTTGAGGTTCTCGATATCGGCGCGGAACTCCGCCACATTGCCTCGAATCTCCAGATCGCGTGGCCGAAGCAGCGGCCCGCTTACAGTGATAGTTCCGGCGCTCGAGGAATGACCGGTGAGCTGCCCCCGGAAGTAAGCCTGCAGCAGGGGATCCACGTCCAGGCGGGAGAAGCGCAGGGTCATCTGGATGGGCAAATCGCCCTGCAGCCGGAGGTCGCCATCCAGGCCGAGGTCGGCATGAATGAACTGCGAGCGGCCGACCAGGCGGGTGCTGGAGCCGTGGGTGTTCGCGGTGAGGGCGAAGTCACCCTCGCGTTCGCCGTCCAAAGTGAGCTGGCGGAGGTTAATGGTGCCATTCATGGCGGGTGCCCGCAGCGTCCCCGACCCTTGCAGCGAAAACCCCATCTGTCCCGCTACCGTAATGCGGCTGCTCTGCAAAGAGGAGAATTTCGCCAGGTCAAAATTGCCGCCCTGCAAATTGAAATGGAGCTCCGTGGTGCGGAAATCGTAACCGGCGGCGCCAGTGATCTGGCCGTCACCTGCCGCGAGCTTCAGGTTATCCAGTTGGGCCTGACTGCCGGAAAAAAGCAGGTGCGCGCTCAAGTGGTTGAATTGCGCGCTGCCATAGGCCGGATGCGCCACCTCAATCTCACCTTCGCCGCGCGGGACCTGCCACGTGCCACCGGCTTGCAGCCTGGCATTCAGCTCGCCGGAGAGCGGATAGCTGTAACCCGCCAGCGCCACCACATCAGCTAGTTCCCCACCCTGCACCCGCATCTGGACGGAGAGAGCACCGGCAGAAGTGGTTTGATACCGCTTCAGGCCAAGGCTGCCGTCAAACGACAGCTGTGCCGGCCCGCGCCGCAGAATGCCGTGCCGGGTAACCAGGTTGTCCGGCGAGAGCTGCACATCGGTGCTCAGCAGGTCCCAATGAATCTGGCGGGCCGGGTGGGGAGTGCCACCAGCCTGAATGGGAGCACGCAGCACGGTATCGAAATCCGTCACCAGAACGTGCCCGGTGAAAGTGGGAGCGGAAATCTTGCCGGCAACGGTGCCGTTAAACGCGGCTTTCCCGTGTACCACAAGCGGAATGTGCCGCGGTCCCTGGAAGGCCGCCAGGATGGGTAGCAGTTCACCCAGATTCGTGGTCGCCAGATTCAGGCTGAGGTTCGCCGAGGACGAGCCCAAGGTACCGGTGGCGCTCACAGTGCTGGCTGGCGTGGCCGCGTTCAGCTGCGAAAAAGTCAGCAGATGCCGGGAGCCGCTGTAGCTGGCCTGCACGTGCCCATTCACCGGCAACTGGCCAGGCTGCCTCCCCGGCGGCGGCAACACAGCGAGATCCATCTTTACGTCGGCATTGCTGGGAGTGCCCCGCCAGCCCGCCTCGAATGTCCCCGAAGCGGTTCCGGCCAGACCCAAACCTGCCACCGGAAATGAGCGCGTGGAGACGCTCTGTGTAAGCTGGGCCACGGATACGCCTTCCAGGCGCAGGTGAGCCGTGCCGCGCTCTTCCCGCGGAGGCGGAGGCAACACATGATGCGGAGCTCGGAGTGTGGGCTCCACCAGGTACACGATTTGCAGGTCGCCGCTGAGCTTGCCCCCCAGGGCATGGCCGGAAACACCGGACAGCTCCAAACGGTCGTTGCTCAGCGAATACTCTCCTGCGAAGCTGGCGTGGCGCACCATGCCTGAGGGCGCGCTTACTTGCAGGTCTGACGCCTCCACGCGCCCGCTGGCCAGATAGTTGCCGAGCTGATAATTGGCATTGCCTTGCACGGCGGCGGTGCCGGAGCGCAATTCGCGCCGCCGCAGAACCGCTCCCAATTCCGCTACATCCACCGCGCCCTGATAAGCCAGGGTCAGAGCGGGACGGCTGAAATTATCCACATGTCCGCTGATTTCCAGGTGCGACTTGCCGGAACTCCAATGCAGCGACTTGACCTGCGCCCAACTGGGCCACAGGGTGAACTCAAGATCGGCGCGAGAGGCAAACGGGCGCATGTCCTTCAGCCGCGTATCCAGTTTGCCGATGCTTACCCGGCCGTCATAACGCCGCGGCCGGAAGGCGTAATCCATGCTGGCGGTCAGGTCATCGGCGGTGAGGTCGAGGGGAATACTCTGATCATTGAGCACAAGCTGCCCGCCGCGTACATCCAACCGGTGCACCGCGAGCCGGAACAACTGTTCCACATCGGCCTGCAAAGTGGGCGGGCGGGTGCTGGGCTGGGGCTGGTTGGTGGTGCCGTCGGGATAGGCGGCCAGGTGAATCACCGGGTTGTCCACCTGCATGTAGCTCAAAGCGACCCGCTGGCTGAACACGGAAGCGACGCGCATCCGGACCAGCACCTGGTCGGCATGGAAGAAGGGCAGTTCCCCGGCCCCTTCGCGCCCGTGAATGGTCAAGTTGCGGGCTTCGAACTGCAGTTGCGAAAGGTTCCACTGGAAAGCGCCGAGTTCGACTCGACCGCCGGTGGAGCGTTGCAGTTCGGCCACTACGCGCGACCGCACCCGTTCCTGGAAACCGGCGCTGGTGAGGTACCATCCCGCGAGCAGAAAAGCCGCGAGAACAAGAATGCCGACGGTGGCGGGCAGAATGAGGCGCTTGCGCGGCGGCCCGCTGTGAGCTTCGGCCGACGAAGAACCGGGATGGGCGCTGCTGCTCATCTCTGGCTGACTCCCGCCTCCGGCGCGGCGCCCATCCGAATATCGCTTTGCGAACGCAGGTCGTGCAGCCAGGCGGCCAGCAACTGGTTCATTTGCCGCTGCGTAAGGAGTTCCTCAATTTTGGGGGAGACTTCCACCAGGGGAACATCCTTGACCCCGGCCTTGCGCAACTCCGGCAACAGCTGATCCCGGTAGTAAGCCTCGATGCTGGTGTGGCTGATGTGCACGGTAGGCCGCAGGCGCACGTCAATCAGCCTTTCCAGCTGCGCCTGCAGCGCGACGTGCCGTACCAGGTCCTGCTCTCTCAGCCCGTACTCCCGCAGGTCAGCTTGCCAGGTGGCCGGCTTCCCCGCGCCCGGATACTGCTTACGAATTTCCCGCAGGCGGCTTTCGATCTGCGGAGGAGACTCCGCCAGCACTCCCTCTGCTTCGTTTTCTTTGATCTGCTGGCGCAGCAATTCCTGGTCAATCAGCCGGTCCAGCGCCGCCTTGCGGTCCCCCAGGGTCACCCGGGGAAGCGGCCGATGGTTGACAAAGGCTTCGTAACGCACTTCCTCATCCCAATCACTCTGCAGGATGGGCCGGTTGTTCACCGTGGCCACCACGCGCTCGATGATGTCGCCGGCCCTAGCCGCGCTTGCGGCTAAAGCCAGCACCAGCCCGATTTGGAAGCAGCGCCGCAACATCAGAATGTCTGTCCAATACTAAAGAAAAAGTTTATATGGCGGCCAGTCTCCACATGGGAAAAAGGGAAGGCTTGGTCGCCAGTGGCCTGGTTCACGGGAAAAACCGGCGGATTCAAGTTGTAGCCGATATCGAAGCGCAGCGGGCCAATGGGCGTCTTGTAGCGAACGCCCGCCCCCAGGTTCTGGGACAGGTAGTTGAAGTTGCAGGCCAGGCTGCCCACGAAGCAATGGCTGGTGTCCTGGTTCCAGCGGGCCAGCCCTTTGGCCAACTCGTTGGGTGAGGAGAAGACATTGCCGGCATCGTGAAACACCACAAATCCCATGTTGTTGCCCAGCCACGGCAGCGACACCGTAGGCGTGCGCACTTCCAGGTTGTTGATGAAAAGCGCATCTCCGCCCAGGGGAGCGCCGGTAGCCGGGTCGCGCGGTCCCGCCTGGTTAATGGCAAATCCGCGCAGGGTGTTGCCGCCGCCGGAGAGGAAGCGTTCCGGCAACGGAATAACTTCCCCTTTGCCGAATAGGTTTTCCACGCCGATGGTGGTGGAGCGGGCGAACACCCATTTGTTCTTACTGCGGTTCGAGCCAAACGGCATATACGTCGCGTTCTGCACCAGCATGCGGCTGAAGTTGGCTTCAGAGCCAAAGAAACCAGCCGCCACGCCGGCGTCGAAGGTGGTGTAGTTGCCGCGCGTGGTCTCGATGGGATTGTCGCGCTTGTCACGAATATAGGTAAAGCTGGGCATGCCGACGCGCACCGGCTGCGAAAGCAGGGGAAACAGGTTGGGCGAGAGCGGCACCAGGTTGGTGGCCTGAACCCGGCGGTAGGTCAAGCGGTAAAGCGTGGTCGTCACCTTGCTCCAGGTCTGCTCGATTTGCGCCGAGCCTTCCAGCCGGTTGGAGGTGTAGGTGACAACGTCGAGCGAATTGTCATAGAAGGCGGCGAAGGTGAGCCTCAACTTGTCGTTGTTGAACCAGTGGGGCGCATCGTAACTGACCAGGGCGCGCTGCTCCAGGCGGCCAACGTGCGATTTGAACGAGATGGTGTGGTCGCGCCCGCGGAAATTCAGGCGAGTCACGCCAAATGACACGCGCGGGCTCACTCCGGTTTCTCCCTGCGGCTGCGTCGGGGCGGCAGGCTGCCCGGTCTGCGCTTCAAAGCCAATGCCGTAGTTGAACGTGTAGCGGCGCGCTTCCTGGACGCTGAACAGCACGTTCTTGTTGGGAACGTCGCCCTCCGGATTCTGCACCGCCGTGTCCACCTCATTGAAGATGCCCAGGTTGTAGAGCTGGCTCTGGCTGTCGTACATCTGGTTCTGGCTGATGGGATCGCCAGTATGAATCTGCAATTCGCGGCGGACGACGTAAGGCCGGGTGTAATTCAGGCCGTCCACCAGCACCCGGTCTACGAAGAACTGCTGCCCTTCGCGGATGGTGTAGGCCAAATCCACTCGGTCGGGTGCGCCCGGCTCAGGCTGGGCGGTGTATTCGAAGGCGGCGTCGGGAAATCCATTATTGAAGTAGTAGGTGAGGAGGGCATCGCGGTCGGCGGCAATGTTGGCCTGGGAAAACGGCTGCCCCTCCACGTTGGAAAGGTTGGGCAGCAGGTCCTGCTCGGGCATGGTCTTGTTGCCCACAATACGCAGGGTGCCCACCCGCGTCTGCGCTCCCTCGTCAATGTGGATGTCAATGGCAATCCGCCCGGTCTGCCCCAGGTAATTGTCGTGAACCGCGGGCGTAACCTTCACCTGCTGGAAACCGTTGGCGTGGTAGAGGCTCTGAATGGCATTGACGTCCCCGGCCAGCAACTGTTGGCTGTACATGCCGTGGGAGAATAGCCGGCCGGCGGGCTGCACCTGCATGCGCTCGCGGATCATGCCGCTGTCGAAATAGGAATTGCCGCTGATGTTTATGTTGGTGAGCTTGTGCCGGATGCCCCGTTCGACGATATAGACAATCTGCCGCTCGTTCTTTCTCTCGTCGAATTCGCGGCGAACGTTCACTTCCGCATCGAAATAGCCGTGGGTCTGCATGTAGTCGCGCAGGTTGCGCCGGCCTTCGTTCACCAGGTCCTCATCCACCGCGTTCTCTTCGTAAACCGGAATCAGCTTTTTGATTTCGCTGGCGCGCAGGCTTACGCCTTGCACCCGGATGATGACCGTGGGCCCGGGCTCGATATTCAAAACATAGTCCACGGTATTGGTGGCGGGTTGGTAACTCTGGGTGGGTATGGAGACCTGCGCCTCTAGCCGGTTGATCTTCTGGTATTTTTTGCGCAAGCGGCGCAGGGTGCTGGTCAGATTTTGGGTGAGCACGCGGTCGCCGGGATGGAAGTGCGCCGCATTCAGCAGTTCCAGGAGCGTGAACCCGGCATGCCCGGTGAGCGTGATGCGGCCCACCCGCGCCTGCGCCCCCGGGTCCACATGAAAAGAGATGTTCACCTGCTGGGTGGCGGCATCGCGCTGCTCGCTCTCGGTGATGGTGGCCTGGTAATACCCGTTCTCCTGCAGGAGTTGGCCCATGCGGTCAATGCCGCTCTGCAGTTTCTCCTGGGTATAAAGTTCGCCCAGCTGCAGCTTGCTGGCATTGGACAGTTGCGTGGTGGTGAGCTCGCGGGGTGACCCTTCCACCCTGACCACGCCCACAAAATAGTTCTGCACCGCGCGGAACACCAGGTCCACCTGATTTTGCGGCGTGCGGTCCGCCTCTACCTGAACATCGGCAAAGCGGCCGGTGGCGAACAGGGCGCGCACGCTGTCGCGAATCTTGTAGCGGTCCAGGGGCTGGTTGGCTTTTTGTGTCACCACCTTCTGCAGTTGCTGCAGGTCCCCGCTTTCCACCCCGGCAAAGCGGATGTCGCGCACCGCAAGACCCTGGTATTCCGAGACGATGCCCAGCGGAGCCGCATCCGAGGCGGGAACGGAATCGGACGCCGGTTTGGAGAGAACCGTTTCCTGCGTGGAGGCGGGAGATTGCCGCGGGCGCAGCTCGGAGCTTGCCGCCGCATCCCGGCCCTGCGCCAAGGCAGGCCGCGCCACACCGGCTGCTGCCAGCATCGCAACCATCGCGACTGTCCGGACGAACCCTGTCCTTACCGCCAAACAGACTCCTTGCCGGCTTGCATGTCCCCGTCTGGGCTGGAGTGGTAGCTAATTCGATGAACCGGCCAGCCAGCAACGTTGCACATTCGAGCGGCCACGAAACGCGCGTGGCTTCCCTTGCCCGAACCCTTGCGCCGTCGCGACAGAGCTGCCTGGGAAGCCTAGGGCGCCCGCGGGCGCTCCCCTGACAGCGGCCATACCCGATTCGCGAGTTGCTGACTCCTATAATAAAGGGTTAGTACATCCGAAGGGGATGGCCATTGAGTTTCGAGGAGCGATACTCGCGGCAAATTCTGTTTCCCGGCATTGGCGCCGAGGGCCAGCGCCGGCTGGCGCAGGCGCGGGTGGCGATTGTCGGCTGCGGCGCCACCGGTTCCATCCTCGCCGGATTATTGGCGCGAGCCGGTGTGGGCAGGCTGCGCATTCTAGACCGCGACTATGTTGAGCCCAGCAACCTGCAGCGCCAGGCGCTGTTCGATGAAGCCGATGCCGCCGCTTCCCTGCCCAAGGCGATCGCCGCCGCCCGCAAGCTCGCGGCCTTCAACTCTGAAATTGTGATCGAACCTGAGGTGGCTGACCTCGTCCCGGAAAACACTGAGCGCCTTCTCGCCGGAAGCGAGCTCCTGCTGGATGGCACCGACAATTTCGAAACCCGTTACCTCCTGAACGATTTTGCCGTGCAGCGCGGGCTGCCCTGGATCTATTGCGCGGCGGTTGGCAGCTATGGGCTCACCCTGAACGTGCTGCCGGGCGAAACCGCGTGCCTGGCCTGCCTGTTTCCGGAAGCGCCGCAGGGGACGCTGGAAACCTGCGAAACCGCCGGCGTGCTGGGCCCGGCAGTCAGCCTGGTCGCTTCCGTAGCCGCCGCGGAAGCTCTCAAGCTGCTGGTGGGCGCGCGCGAGCAAATGCGCCGCACCCTGCTCTCCTGGGACGTTTGGAGCAATCAGGCCTCTACTCTCCAGGCGGGAGCTCCACGTCCTGACTGCCGCTGCTGCGGGCGCCGGGAATTCATTCACCTTGCGGGGGAGGGCCGGCCACACCTCACGCTTTGCGGGCGTAATTCCGTCCAGATTCACGAGCGCTCCCGCCCCATGGATTTTGCCCTTATCAGTGAACGGCTTAAGCCCCACGGCGCCGTCCGCCACAATGAGTTCGTGCTCAAGTTCTGGCACGAACCCTATGAAATGACGCTGTTTCCGGATGGCAGGGCGATCATAAAAGGCACCTCCGATACGGCCGTGGCCAGAAGCCTATATGCCCGCTATATAGGAAGTTAGTGACTTTCCCCTAGGCAATACTTTAAGATTTGCCCACGCTCGGCCAACCAGCCGGCGGGAGGACCTTATGCGTCGCGGGCTAATCGCAGTGGTGTTCTTGAGTTTCGCGGTTGTATCGGCGTTTGGGCAGACCTGGGTCACCAACACCGGCTTCGCCAGCAACCACCTGTTTTGGGATCAGTTCAACTATCCGGTGGTCAGCGCTCCCATCCTGAGCCTGAATAGTGTTTCCGTATCGCCGGCGGGCGCCAGCAACGCCACGCCGGGCAATGTCGCCGGCGCCACCAACGCCACGCTTTCCATCAGCAACATGGGACTGAGCAGCAGCGCCAACCTGGCGCCGCCGGCCGTCTCCCTGGTAAGCGTGAGCGGCCAGCCCACGGTCGAGGGGGCGGTTTCCCCGCTGATGGGACCGCGGCCTCTCGTGCCCCTGGCAGCTCGCCTGGGTGGACACCCGATGATGCGCCCTGGCCCGCACGGAATGATGATGGCGCGCAATATGCCCGAGAAGTTTCTTAATACCGGGGCGGCGGGGTTCGACAATGCCACCAGCATTCCCGCACGACCAGGGAACCTGGCGCAGGCGGCTGCCGCAATTCGTGCCTGGGAGCAGGCCCATCCCGCGGCCAAGGTCTATACCAATCAGGATATTGACCGCATACACCAGCAGGATGCCAACCGGCCCGTCACCCAGATTCCGCCGGCCAAGCAGTAAGGTTTCAAGGTTCGAAGTTTCGGGTTTCAAGTTTCCAGTCCCGCGCCGGACTTGGCTTGAAACTCGAAACTTGAAACTGCACAGTCACCCGCCGCCGCTTGCCCCGTCTGCTATCCTCTGCTTTCAGTCACTCTAAAGAAGAAGTTCAACTTGACTACTGAAGCCGCTGTTCGCAACCCTTCCGCCCGCCCGCAACCTTCGCGCCTCTACCGCTGGATCGTGCTGCTGTTCATCAGCCTGGCCATGCTGGGCAATTACTACGTTTACGACTGCATTGCCCCTATCGCCGACCTGCTGGTGAAGCAACTGCACTTCAGCAACGCTGATATCGGGCTGCTGCAGGCGATTTACAGCATTCCCAATGTGTTCATGGTGCTGGTGGGCGGGATGATTGTGGACCGCATCGGCACGCGCAAGGCGATTTTCATTTTCGGTACGCTCTGCCTGCTCGGTGCGGCCTTAACCGTGGCCTCTCCCACGCTGGCGGTCATGGCTTCAGGGCGGCTGGTGTTCGGGCTGGGCGCCGAGTCGCTGATTGTGGCCGTGACCACGGCGGTAGCCAAGTGGTTTCGCGGTAAGGAACTGAGCTTCGCCTTTGGCATTAACCTGATGATTGCCCGGTTGGGAACCTGGCTGGCGCAGAATTCGCCTTCCTGGGCGCAGCCCGCCTACAGCAGCTGGCGTAATCCTTTGCTGATCGCCGTCGGCTTCGGCACCCTGTGCGTGATTGGCGCCGTGCTCTATTGGATTTTCGAGGTGCGCGCCGAACATAAATACTCATTAGCCCAGGCCAGCTCCACCGATAAGGTCGTGTTTAAGGACATTCTCCGCTTCGGACGCTCCTACTGGTACATCGTTGCCTTGTGCATTGTGTTCTACTCGGCGATTTTTCCTTTTGAAACGTTCGCCATCAAGTTCTTCATGGACGCGCACCACACCAGCCGCGAACTGGGCGGCTTTCTGGTCAGCATTCTGACCGCCTTCACCATGTTCGGCACACCGGTGTTCGGACTGTTCGCCGACAAGATCGGCAAGCGCGCCCTGCTCATGATGTTCGGCTCCCTGCTGCTGATTCCGGTGTATCTGATGATGGGCTACACCCGCATTACGCTCTACGTGCCCATGGCCATGATGGGCGTGGCATTTTCGCTGATTCCGGCGGTCATGTGGCCCTCGGTGGCCTACATTGTGGAGCAGCCCAAGCTGGGCACGGCCTACGGGCTGATGACCATGATTCAGAACATCGGCCTGGCGGGGTTCAACCTGCTGGTCGGCTGGGCCAATGACCACTCCGCCGCCAGCGCCGCCAACCCTGAGGGCTACCGAATGGGGATGTGGATTTTTTCCATCCTGGGATTTTTGGGCGTGCTCTTCGCCTTCCTGCTGCGCCAGCGCGAGACCGGCCCCCACGGCCACGGCCTGGAAACCATCACCGCCAAATCGGCTGCAGCATAAAAATTTGAGCCTTAATTCGGGGACAGACGGAACGTACCCCAATTCTTTTCTCCCCATTTGGGAACGCCGAATCAAAAACTGTCCCTCGCCGTCTGCCCGCAGGTACCACACCTCTGATATTTTTTCGTTATGGCTCGATTTCCGCGCGTGGTCGCGGTGGATGTTCCCCATCATGTTACGCAGCGTGGCAATGCCCGACAGGTCATTCTCTCCAGCGATGCCGACCGCTTCACCTATCTGGAGTTGCTGCGGGAGTACTCGCAACTGTACGGTCTCTCGCTGTTGGGTTACTGCCTGATGTCGAATCACGTGCACCTGATCGGAATTCCGCTGGACCCTGGGGCGCTCTCGCAATCTCTCAAACACGCCCACGGACGCTACGCTGCGTACTGGAATGCCCGGCAGTCTTCGAGCGGGCATGTATGGCAAGGGCGGTTTTATTCCTGTCCATTGGATGAACCGCACCTGTGGACAGCGCTGCGCTACGTCGAGCTGAATCCGGTGCGCGCGGGGATGGTGGCGACCGCGGATCGGTGGAGATGGTCGAGCGCAGCGGCGCACTGCGGCGTAGCGAGCCCAGATCCCATGCTGGAGATGGAGCGCTGGCGCAGGCGATGGAGCGCGACTGACTGGAGCCAATTTCTGGCAGACGCGCAAGCAGTCGCCGATGTGGCAGCATTGCGACACTCCACCCATACGGGTCGACCTCTGGGCGCACCCGAGTTCGTGGCTGCACTTGAAGAGATAACTTCGCGTCCCCTGGCTCCGCGAAGAGGAGGACGGCCCAAGAAGTCTGTAGCCGAGTCCAGCCAGACCAGCCTCATCTCGGTTGCTTAGGGAAAATTGCTTAGGGAAAATTGGGGTACGTCCCGTCTGTCCCCAAGTTTTCCAAGTTTTCCCAAGTTTTCTTTCCCAAGTTTTTCAAGTTTTTCCGAGTTTTCTTGTCCGTCCAAGTTTTCGCGTGCAGCGTCAATACTCGCCGCGGTGAGCGCGAGCCCAGCGCTTTTTTCACGCCGTCTGCAGAATCTGCCGGATCGCCGCTGAGAGCCGTTCCCAGTTCGCGGTCTCCACCTCGAGTTGCTTGCGGCCTCCGCGGGTGAGCGAATAATACTTGGCGCGGCGATTGTTTTCTGAGGGCCGCCACTCGGCCTCGATCCAGCCCTGCTGCTCCAGCCGATGAAGCGCCGGATACAGCGAACCCTGCTGCACCTGCAACGCGTCTTGAGAAATTTGCTGGATGCGCTGCGCAATGCCCCAACCATGCATTGTCTCCAGGGCCAGCGTTTTCAGGATCAGCAGGTCAAGCGTGCCCTGCAGCAGGTCCACCGCTTGGTTCATTCTTCCTCCGAATGGGAGACGAGTGCCGTCCCTCCGCGACTCGAATTTATATTTGCGACCTCCCCAGGGCTGCCGCCCTGGGCTCTACTATGACGCCCCATCGGGGCTGGTGTTGAACCGCTGCCACTTGAACCTCCGCTGAAGCGGCGTTGCACGCGAGATGCTTCGGCCCTGGAGGGGCGCCTCAGCATGACCCCCGTCACCGTAGGGCTTCGAATCCAACCGAGCGGATCACCTCACTCATAGCGCAGCGCCACCATGGGATCAATGCGCGTGGCAGCGCGCGCCGGAACATAGGTCGCCAGCAGCGCCACCGCGACCAGCAGGCCGGCTGCCCCGCCAAGCGTCAGCGGGTCGTCGGGGCGCACGCCAAACAGCAGGCTGGTGAGCAAACGCGAAATTCCCAGCGCGGCGACCACCCCAACCACGCTGCCCGACACAATCAGCACCAGCCCTTTGCCCGTCACCAGGCGCAGAACATCTCCGGTGCTGGCGCCTAACGCCATGCGCACGCCGATCTCCTGGGTGCGCTGCGCCACCAGATAGGCGATCACGCCATAGATTCCAATCGCCGCCAGCAACACTCCCAGCACGGCAAACAGGCTGAGCAGCGCCGCGTCGAAGCGCGGCCGGGCCTCCATCTGGCCCAGGCGCTGGCCCATCGTGTCCAGAGCCACCGGCAGCGTGGGGTCGAGTGCGGCGATGTCGCTGCGCACCAACTCAGCTATGCCAGCCGCTTTCATCCGCGTGCGCATGAGAACGAAAACGTGATGGTTGACGTAATTGGGAGGGTCGGCGGAAGCGCCCCCGGCATGTCGCCGCACGACGTAATACTCGGGCGAGGCGGGGACGGCCAGACCATCATTCTTCACGTCCCCAGCCACGCCAATCACGGTATACCAGGGTCCGTCCAACCCGGGCTGCAACTGCTGCCCCAGCGGATCCCCGCCGGGAAACATGCGTCGCGCCAGCGTTTGGCTAAGAATGATGGCGTGCTGGTCGGGGTCACGGTCGCGCTCTGTGAAGCCGCGGCCGCGCAAAATCGGAATTCCGAGAGCGGAAAAATATTCAGGGCTCACCGCCCGCCAGTCCACCGGCCCGCCCGTGCCCTCGGCAAATTGCGGCTGGCCGCGCACCGCAATAGTGGCGTAGATGCGGTAGTGCTCCCAGCCGCCGGGAGGCATGGAATCGCTAAGCGCGAGTGCCGTGAGGCCGGGCAGCCGGCGCAGCCGCGATTCCAGCTGATCAAAAAATCCCAATTGCTGTTCCGGCTGCGAATAGCGGTTCTGCCCTAGCGTCATCTCGGCCATGAGCAGGCTGTCGGTGCGCATCCCCAGCGGCTGATTCTGCAGTTTCCAGAGGCTGCGTAACAGCAGGCTGGCGCCGGCCAGCAGGACCAGCGAAATTGCCACCTGCGTCACCACCAGGAATTGGCGGAAGAAGCCGCGTGAAGCAGCGCTGGAGCGCGTCCCCGCCAGGGCGAGTTGCGCAGGCGCACGGTGCAGCGCGGGAACCATGCCAAACACCATTCCGCAGGCGAGTGAGATCGCCAGCGTGAACAGCAGCACCCGGTGATCTAACCCGGCCTCCGGCAGGCGCGGCAGGCCTTTGGGAGCGATCCCGATAAAAACGCGCAGCAGGCCATAGCCGAGGGCGCAACCCGCCAGTCCTCCGGTGAGCGCCAGCACCAGGCTTTCACTCAGGGCCTGCCCTATCAGCCGGGCTCTTCCCGCTCCCAGGGCGGCGCGCACCGCGAGCTCCCGCTGCCGCGAGGCGGAACGCGCCAGCAGCAGGTTGGCCACATTGGCGCAGGCAATCAGCAGCACGGCCAGCACCGCCGCCAGCAGCACCCAGGCGGCCAGGGTGGAATCGCCCAGTTCACGATCGCGCAAGGAGCGCACCACCAGGTGAACTTCGTTGCGAAACTGTGGCGGAGCTCCCTTGAGCGTATCCGCAAAAAGCGGCTGCAACTGCGCCCGCGCCTGCTCCATCGTGACTCCCGGCTTCAGGCGCGCAAAGCAGCGCAACACGCTTCCCGGATAGGAAGTCTTCTGCGCGTTCCAGTCGATGTGTTGCGGAAACAGAACGTCAGCCGCGGCCAGAGTGGGCATTTCGAAATTGCGTGGCAGCACGCCCAAGACGCGCACCGGCTTGCCATCCACCGACATCAGCTTTCCCACAGCTGCGGGATCGCCGCCGAACCGGCTCTGCCACAAGGCTGAAGAAATGAGCGCCACCGCCGGCGCGTTGGGTCGGTTATCGTCGGGCTCGAAATTGCGCCCCACTACCGGCCGCAGTCCCAAGGTGGACAAAAAATTCGATTCCACCTCCAGGCAGCTCAGGCGTAAGGGATGCGATTCGGTGAGATCGCAGCTGGACATGGCCGAATCGAACGCGGTCATCGAGGTAATGGACTCAAAAGGCAACTTGGCTTCCCGCCAGGAGGCGTAGTTGGCGCCCAGCATGAACTCGTTGTCCTCAATGGGCGCGGTGATGCCTACCGAAACCAGGCGCTCGGCATGCGGGTAGGGAAGGCTGCGGAACAGAATGCGGTCCACCACGCTGTAGACGGCAGTCGTGGCGCCGATCCCGAGCGCGATGGTGCACACCGTTGCCAGCGTGAACACCGGGCTCTTGCGGAAGCCGCGCAGGGCGTAACAGAGGTCCTTCAGCGTGATATCGAGCAGGCGCGCTCCCCACTGGTCGCGGCAGTCCTCCTTCACACCTTCCAAGCCGCCAAAGGCGAGCACGGCCTGCCGCCGGGCTTGTTCCGGTTCCATGCCGGCGGCGACGTTCTGCTCGATTTGCTGCTCCAGGTGGAAGCGCAATTCCTCCGCCAGGTCGTCGTTCATTTCGCGGCGGTTGAACAACGATCGCAGCCAAGCGGAAACGAGGGCTCGCAGGCGCATGATGCCTCCCCTAGGCAAACGACAAGAAGGATGGCGCTGCTCTTGTAG
>Ga0075426_10000567_pt1 | contig 25547 bp, 26 predicted proteins | sample SoiMethybrSBSTD5_FD_75304 | JGI IMG/M metagenome (GOLD analysis project Ga0075426, IMG submission 75304) | Bulk soil microbial communities from a Populus tree surrounding site in Tennessee, USA - Soil MetaG P. TD hybrid SBSTD5 | ecosystem: Environmental > Terrestrial > Soil > Tree plantation...
CCGGACCCGAAACCTAAGGTTAAGCCAATAGGGCGGTGAATTCCCGAATGCCCCTGCGGGACAGCCGTGCGCCCGGGCATAGCGGGCCGGAAATGAAACCCGCCCCGTACCGGAGCAGGCTGCATCATGAAGGTGCGTGCTATGGGCGCGCGCATCGGGGCCATTCTTGCGGCAGGTGCGACATGCCGCTGCGCAACCGCTCCCAGCGGCAACAACGCCACGACCATGATAGGCAGCAGACCCCGCATACCTCTACCTTGCCTTAGCATACTCCGAAATAACCAGGCCAGCGCACCTTCCCCGCCGCCGCCACGTGCGAAGAAATGCAGGCTACTCTCGGTGCGACACTAGGGTGGGAACTGGTTACGTCTCGTTGGAGGACCATGTGAAGCTCCTGACAGGATTTCTATTGCCGCTGTTGCTGGCCGCCGCTTTTTGGGCGAGGCCGCCGCAAACTCAACCCACGGCGCCGGTGACCAACGCCGCTGGCACCGCCTGCGAGCAGGAATGGCAGGCCATGGCGCAGCGCCATAGGGAGGAGGCGGGCGCGATGTCGAAGGAAAGCTCCGGCTTGCGCGCCATGCTCACCATGCTGCGCAACGACGCCGGCATTGTGCGCGACAGCACCGTGCGCGACGCCCTGCAGGTGGACGCTGACCTGTGGGAATTGCAGCTTGCTCGCCTGCAGCGGCAGGCCGCCAGTCTGCAGGCCCTCGCCCAGCAGGAAGACTCCAACCGTCAGAAGCTGTGCCGAGTTAAATGAGGCGCGCGGCGAGGAGGATGCGCACGTGGCGAGGAGGACGCATATCAGGGCACGTCTTTAGGCGTGCCGATCAGGACCATCAACAAGCTCGGCTTTAGCCGCTGTGATCGTCAGGGATGCGATCTCAGCCGCAATCCTGAAGGGGAGGTTGAGAGATCCACCAGGTGCTGGAACCAGGAACTGCAACTAATAAATTTGGTACCCCGGCGCGGCTACCCGCACGTCCGGCTTGGTGGCCATCAGCAGCAGCGCCCCAAGGCGCTTGAACTCGCGCAGTTCTTGTGCATTCTTGAACCACTTGCCGCTGTAATTGTCGGGCGTAGGTGTGTCGTCGGGAATGCGTCGGGCCTCCACCTGCTCAAACGCGTTCCGCTTCAGCATCTCTACGTACTCGGCTTCCGATAAAGCGTGTACCGGCACTTGCAGCTCATCCACCCAGCGAAGCGAATAAGGATTGTCCTTGTAAAGATTGATCAGGATGAACAGCCGCCCATGCGGTGCCATCACCCTGAACAGCTCGGCCAGCGCGCGCTCCTGGTCGGGATAGTAGTAGAACGACTCCACCGAAAGCACCTTGTCAAAAAAGTTTTCCTCCCAGGGAATCTGCTGCGCCGAGCCCCACACATACATGATGTTGTCAAAATCGCGGGAGGCGGCACGGGCGCGGCGAATCATCTCGTCGGAAACATCCAGGCCCACCACTTGCCCGAATCCCTCCGGCCCGTCCGAGACCAGGCGAGCCAGCAGCCGAGTGGCCCAACCCGCGCCGCAACCCAGGTCGAGCACGCGCTCGCCCGGCCGCAGTTCCATCAGCCGGATGGTCTTCTCCGTGATGTCGAGGTGATGGCGCTCCATCTCCTCGCCGCGCCCCGCCTCAGCCCAGCGGTTGAACTCTTCGCGCAAAATATCGTCGGGCGAAGGCTTTCTTTCTGCGCTCATCTGCTTAATTCCTCGTTGATCCGTGATCAGTCTTGGATATTGTAGATGAGCAAACCATCGGCCACGTTGGCACGCAACGGGAAGCAGGGCGACTGGCGGGAGTCTACGATGCCCTGTGGGCTCTTTCCTGTAGCTGCTTTTCGACCTGACGTAATTCTCGGATCAGCGAGCACAAGCAGCGGTAGTAAACCCGCGCCGCATTGTGGTTGAGAATGTCGCTGGGCTCTGGTTTCAGATGTTTTTGGAGTTCCCGGGCCGTGTATGCCGCGACGGGAAGGATAGTGGCCTCAGGAGTAAGGCCGGCGGCGCGCATTTCACACTCCAATTCCTGAAACGCCTCAACAATGATCTTTGCCGACGTTCCCGGCCATCCGGCCAGGACTCCTGAGCCGGTTCCGCGCAGAAAATCGCCGATCTTTTCCAGCGCGTAACTCACGTTATGCTTGTGCAGAACCGAGTTCATCACTGCAGGTCTCTTCTGTCTATTGTCCGGCAACTACCCGGCAAGCGAATGATAACGTTGGTAATCTTTGCCGGTTACCTCGTACAGGACTAGCAGACCTGCGTCCAGTTAGCCGGCTTGACGGCCCTGATGGGCAAGTTCACACCGAGCCGCCGGTTTTCTGGTATCTTTGCCCCTCCACTATGCCTCAGGTGCCGGAGCCCAAGCCCGGAGCCCAGCCCCAGCCGCTCTATTGCCCCAACTGTGCCCGCGAGGTAGCCGACCCGCTCACCTGCGGTGACTGTTCGGCGGTCATCTGCCGCGTCTGCGGCACGCCCCTGGAATCGCCCGACGAATTGGGGTTCGGATGAATGCCCACGCTTCAGCGGTCCGGATCAGCCACCCCATCCTGAAGGGAATCCTGGTCTCTGTGGTGGCTTCTTTGATTTATTCCTACGGTGCCACGCTCGCCATTGGTGGCGTGCGCAGCCCATCTGTGGCGGCGTACTCGTTCTTTCCCGCGCTGATGGCCCTTCCATGGATGAGCTGGTTCATTGTTGGGATGGGAATACTGCTCGGTGCCGCACTGCCCAGGCTGGTCGGCGCTCTGCCTCGATCGCGAGCCACGCTCTGCGGCGCTGGGATGGGATTGGTTGTGGGAGCCGCTGGAGGTTCGCTGCTGGTTTTCCTTTTCACCACGGGAGTTCTCCGTTTCTATGTGTATCTGGGCTTAACCATGGCCGTGTACATCGCTATCTGGGTCGGCGCCTTCGCCTATTACTACGCGCCCAAGGAGAGATGACGGCCACCCCGTCCAAAACGAGGCTTCCTTCAGACTCACAGCAACCCACGCTGGTTCGCGGCCTCTCCCTGCTCGATTCCGTGCTGCTGCTGCTGGGCGGCATCATCGGGTCGTCCATCTTTCTTACTGCCAAGGATGTTGCCGGCCCTCTGCCGCATCCTCTGCTTTTCATCCTGGTATGGGTGCTGGGTGGCGCGGTCTCCCTGTTTGCCTGCTTTGCCTTCGCCGAACTGGGCGCCATGTACCCCGATTCCGGCGGCCAGTACGTTTACATGCGCGAAGCGTATGGCGACCTGGTCGCCTTCCTCTACGGCTGGATGATTTTCACCGTGAGCAATGGCGGCACCATCGCCGCACTGGGCGTCGCTTCTGCAGTCTATTTGGGCAAAGTCATCCCTGCCATTTCGGCTGAGCACGTGGTCTGGAGCGGCCTGGGCCTCACCATCAACCGCACTCACCTGGTGGCCCTGGCCTCAATTGTCTTCACTACCTGGATGAACGTGACCGGGTTGCGCCGCGGCGCCGTGCTGCAGAACATCGCCACCTGGCTGAAGTTTCTGGCCATGGCTGCCTTTGTGGTGCTGGGTTTCGCCGTGGGCAAAGGCTCGTGGTCGCACTTTACCCAGACTGGCGTGGCGGCCGGCGCCCGCGCTTCCGGCCTGCTCATGGGCGGCAGCCTCTCCGGCCTGATGGGCGCCTTTGGGGTGGCGCTGATCGCGGTTTTCTGGGCTTATGACGGCTGGGTGTACATCACCTGGGTGGCGGGCGAAGTCAGGGAACCGCAGCGCAATTTGCCCCGGGCCATGGTGCTGGGCGTGCTCTGTGTAGGCGTCCTCTACGTGGCCATGAACCTGGTGTATCTCTACGCGCTGCCTATGAGCCAAATCGCCGGCACGGAAACTATTGCCCATGCCGCCGCCGTGCGCCTGTTCTCGCCCGCGGCTGCAGTCTGGCTTTCCGCCATGATCGCGCTCTCCTGCTTCGGCGCCAATGCCAGCTGCATTCTTTCCGGGGGACGGGTCTATTACGCCATGGCGCGCGACGGCGTTTTCTTTCAAAAAATGGCGGAAATCCATCCCCGCTGGCGCACTCCTGCTTTCAGCCTCATCGGCCAGGGACTGTGGGGCGCGCTCCTGGTATTCACTGGCCGTTATGACCAGCTCTACACCTACGTGATGTTCATGATGATTCTTTCCTACGTCGCGGGTGTGGGCGCGCTGTTTGTGTTGCGCCGCAAGCGGCCTGACATGCCACGTCCCTACCGATGCAGCGGCTATCCCTGGCTGCCCGCGCTCTATCTCGTGATTGCCGGACTGTGGGCCGCCAACACGCTGCTGCAACGTCCCATGGAAGCGCTCGCCGGTGTGGGAATCGTACTCATTGGCATTCCTGGCTACCTCTACTGGAAGCATGCGAGCCGCAAGCTACAATGAAGATTGCCGATTTTCGATTGATAAATTAAAAGTTCTTGTGGCGCCTGGGTTAGCGGGTGTCGTCTTGATCGCAGCGAAGGACCGGCTGATCGGGCGCCCAAAGCTAAAAGCCAAAAGCTAAGAGCCAAAAGGCGCCTCAATCCAACTCATACGCATGAATCTTGCTCAGCAGGGTGCGATAAGAAATGCCTAGCTTCTGGGCGGCGTGGTTTTTGTTCCACTTGCAGGCGCGCAGGGTGGATTCAATGCGGGTGCGTTCCGCTTGCGTGGGGTCAGCGTCGTTGTGGCTGGCAAGACCTAGATCGGCGGCGTGAATTTCCCCGTCGTTAAGAATGGCGGCGCGTTCCATCGCGTTTTGCAGTTCGCGCACGTTGCCCGGCCATGCATGCCGGCGCAGAGCGCCGTGGGCGTCGGCAGCCAGCTCTAGGCGCGGTTTGCGCAGTTCCCGCCGGAAGCGATCCAGAAAATGTTCCGCCAGCAGTTCCACGTCGCCGCCGCGTTCGCGCAGCGCCGGAATGCGGATAGGAAAGACGGCCAGCCGGTAGTAAAGGTCGCGGCGAAACTCGCCCGCTTCCGCCGCGGCTTCCAGGGCGCGGTTGGTGGCGGCGATTACCCGCACGTCCACGACGATGCTGGAGGTTCCGCCCAGGCGCTCCAGGGTGCGCTGCTCCAGCACGCGCAGCAGTTTGCCCTGCACTTCCAGCGGCAGCTCGCCAATTTCGTCGAGAAAGATAGTGCCGCCCTCGGCCATTTCAAATTTGCCCAGCTTGCGCGCGTTGGCTCCGGTGAAGGCGCCGCGCTCGTGGCCGAAAAGCTCGTTTTCCACCAGCGGCTCCGGAATGGCGGCGCAGTTCAGCGCGACGAACGGTTTATTGCTCCGCTGGCTGAGCTGGTGAATGGCGCGTGCGAACAACTCTTTGCCTGTGCCGCTTTCTCCTAGTAGCAGCACGGTGGTATCAGTGGCGGCTATGCGTTGCATCTCGCGCGCCGCCGCCAGCATGGCCGGATGTTCACCCACCATCCGCGGAAAGCCGTAGCGCTGCGCGTACTCCTCCTTGAGCACCAGGTTTTCGCGCAGCAGTTGCTGGCGCTCGATGGCGCGGGCCAGCAGGTGCTTCAGGTGTGCCAGGTCAATCGGCTTCTGGATGAAGTCATAAGCACCTTCGCGCATGGCGGCGACCGCGTCCTGGATACTGCCGTAGGCGGTCATCATGATGACCGGCAGCGCGGCATCGGCCTCCAGGGCCGCACGCAACACATCCATGCCCGTGCCGGAAGGCAGCTTCAGGTCGGTAAGCACAGCTGAGAAATGCTGCCGTTCCAATGCCGCCAGCGCCTCGGCGACCTGGGCCGCGGGCGTGACAACATAGTCCATGCGGCGCAGCGCGTGGGTGAGCATTTCGCGGAGCTCGTCCTTATCTTCGACCAGGAGAATGCTAGCCATTCCGCCTCAGTCGGCCACCGAGCTGGGCATGCCTGACTTGCGGGCCTCTTCCTGCATGCTCCCCAGCTTTTTCTTGGCCTCGTCCAGTAGCTTCTGCTTGGCATCCAGTTTGTCGCGATATTCGCGGTCCTGCTTGGCCCAGTCCGCCTGGTTGCGCAGGGAATTGCCGGCGTCGGCGTAGTAGGCCGCCGCACGCAACCGGTACTCGCCCTGCAGCACACTGATCTCTCGCTCCAGCAGCGAGATTTGCTGTTGCTGGTCGGCAAAGCGCTTCTTCCATTGCTGCAGCGCCTCATCGCGCTTCTGGGCCACGGTTTTTGCGTCCGCATTCCCTGGCTGCTGGTCCTTGGCGGTCTTTTCGCCATTATCCGCCGGCTTAGCGCTGTCCGGATCGGAGGAAGGCGGTTGTCCGGTCACGCTGATACTCGCGTTCACGGGCAGGTTGTCATTGGTAAACACCTTGACGGCAGGTTTGTTGGCGTTTTGCTTGCGCGTTTTGCGCGCCACGTCGGCCAGCGACTGCGCTCCCGCTACTGCTGCCAGCAGGATCAGCACCGCCGCGATGGTCCCCAAATGAAGCGTCCGTTTCATGATTTCCCCTTCCCGAGCACATGCGCACTCAGGCTATTTCCTTGCTGCTGTTCGGGGGAGTGTTGGCCTGTATTCTATGCGCTTGCCGCCGCCGCCCTGGCCAGGGCCTGCGGCGGAAATGCCAGCGTAAAAGTTGTTCCCCATTCACCGCTGGAAACGGCGATGGTGCCGCCGTGCTCCGTAATGATGCGGTGCACCAGGGCCAGGCCCAATCCCGTGCCCTGTGCCTTGGTGGTGAAGAAGGGAATGAAAATTTTGCCCAGCTGATCCTGGGGAATGCCGCGCCCGTTATCGGTGATAGTTAGCCGCGCCCCCTGCTCGTCGCTTTCCACCGCCACTTGCACCCGTACGGGAGTGCCGTTGCGCGCCGCCTCGGCGCTGTTGCGCAGCAGGTTGGAAAAAGCCTGCCGCATCGCCGTGGGATCGCCCATCAGTGCCAGTTCCGCGGGCACATCTTCCGCGTGCAAATCCACGCTGCAATCGCGGGCGCAATTCTCTACAACCGCGCGCACGGGCACGGGCTCGTTGCGCAGCGCCTGGGGGCGGGCAAAGGCCAGGAAGTCCGTCACCACGCGCGCCAGGTTGCCGGTCTCGCTTTCGATTTTGCGGGCGAAATCATGCACTACTTCGACCTGACCTTCACTGGTCAGCATCTGAGCGTAGCCGGAGATGGTGGCCAGCGAGTTCTTGAATTCGTGGGCGATCCCGGCGGACATCTCGCCCAGTGACGCCAGGTTTTCGCGCATGCGCATCTGCCGGGACAGGCGATTGATTTCGGTCAAGTCGCTGATCAGGCAGGCCGCGCCCAGGCTCTTGCCGTCGCTGGCCCGCACTGGGGAAACCGTCAGGCCCAAAACGCGCTCCTCACCGCCGGGCGTGGCGTACTCGGTTTCCAGACGGCGCGACGAGGTGCCCTCGCGCAGTGCGGCCTCTACCGCGCTGATCGCTGTCGAAGGAGAGCCAACCATCTCTCCTCCGCGGTTCAGAAGGTGCGCGCCGCGGAACACATCGCGGGCATGCAGGCCGGACATCGAGGCGTAACCAAGGATCTTCCGGGCCGCCGGATTCGCCTGCTGCACCAGGCCCTTGGGATTGAAGAGGAGCACGCCGCTGGGCAGGTTCGCCAGCAGGGCGGCGCTGATGTTTTCTGAGGCGCGGGCGCGCTCGCCTTCGGCGCGCCGCAGCTCCCGCAACTGCTTTTCCTGCTCCTTCAGGCGCTCGATGACGGCGTGGTAGGTTTCGAGGGGAAACCGGGCATCGTCTGCGCGCAGAGCTTCGGTTCCCGATTCCTCCTTGATTTCGTGGCGCATCTTGCGGATCAGGATGATGCCCAGGGCCAGAGCGAATGCCGCCGCCACCACGCCCATCAGCATGCGGAGGACAATCGGATTGGCCAGCGCTCTCACAGCAATTGTCCCCAATACCAGCCCAGCAGCTGGTTTCCGAAAAAGAAGGCCAGCATGGCCATGGCGCCGAGGAAGACGCCAAAAGGCAGTTCATAGCGGCGGTAAACCAGCTTGGCCGATTGCCACGCCCTTCGCCGGGCCGCGCTCGCCGATTGGCGCCGCTGCCGCCACCGCCGCGTGCGCTTGATCCACACCGCCAGCACCGTGGCCACGCCGAACATTGAGCCCAGCACCGAGGCGGCAAACAGGGTAAAAACCGTTAATCTGAGGCCCAGGAAGGCGCCTACCATGGCCATCAGCTTCACGTCGCCGAAGCCCATACCTTCCACCCCGCGAAAACCCAGGTAGAGCTTGCCGGCGCCATAGATGAAAGAAGCGCCGACAATTGCGCCCAGCCCCGCGTCCGCTGCCGAGAGCAGCCGCCAGGAAACATTGGGATTCGCGGGCAGATGGACCATGCTGGGCAGGAGCATGGACATGAGATCGTTCACCGGCACAAAAAGGCTGAAAACAAGGCCCAAAATCAGCCCCGAGAGGGTCATTTCGTCGGGCAAGAGCTTGGTTTCGGCGTCGGTGAAAATCAATCCCAAGAGCAAAAACGCGAAAACGCAGTACTTCAAAGCCTCCAAAGTGAGCCCAAAACGCGCATAACAGGCCACAAAGACGCCAGCGGTGAGCAGTTCCACCGCGGCGTAACGCGCCGTAATGGGCGCATGACACTGCCGGCAGCGGCGGCCTAGGAGCAGCCAGCTGAGCACCGGGATGTTGTCGTAGAACTGTATGGGAGTGTTGCACTTAGGGCAGGCGGAGCCGGGACGCACCACGGATTTATCGCGGGGCAGGCGGTAGATACACACATTCAGAAAGCTGCCGAAGCACAGCCCGAAGACAAAGATCGCCGCTGCTATGACAAGGTCCACCCTTGAAGCGCCTAAGCCTCTTTTCTCGATAGATTGGCCTCATTATACGGTGCTATATACGGCTAACCCCAAGATGACCAAAGGCATATTGACCGTCGGGTGCAGGTAAGCGGGAGTTCACGGCTGGCGAGAACCGTGGCACCTGGAAGCCGAAAGCGTACTGTGGGTTTTTAAGGGCGGACACCGATACTGGAGATGACTTCCAACAATTTCGAGGCTTCCGTCATATCATGCACCGAAATGACGACCGTGTCGCCTGCCGGACGCTGCACGCCTGGCAAATAGGAAGCCAGCTCAGCCGTAATTGAGTCTTTAAACCGGATTTGAAGCCTGATGGGCCGGGTCATGAGGTAGGGCCTGATCTCACCTCGACGCTCAATGCCCCGCTTCACGCCTGCACGAATGAGTTGCTGTGCCTTTTGTGGCCACATCATTTTGGCCGCGTGGAACCCGATCGCTTGTTTTACGGCAACGGTTTCGATGGGTCCCAACAGACTCCTGGCGTCCTCTCCAATCGTCTGGTCCCCCGACAAGAACACCACCGGGACTGCGAAATCACCAGCAATCGCGGCGTTGAAGCCCGCCTCCGGAACCGCAGTTCCGTTCAGCTTCACCGCCATCGTCCCAGTGAACGTATGGGCCAATACCGCGCCCGGCTCGCCCTCGCTCGCGTGATAGCCGATAAACACGACAGCCGCAAATGAGTTGTCAATACCCTCCATCATGCCTAATGGGCGCGGCCAAGCACGAATCAACTGGGCACGCGCGTCCAGCAAGGCGACATCAATGTTCTGCGCATCGCCATGAGAATCGGCGACCAGCACCTCGGTCGCCCCCGCATCGAATGCCCCCTCCACTGCGGCATTCACTTCCCGGGTCATCAGGCGCCGGAACTCCTCGTATTCCCGTCCTTTCGCATTGGCTTGTACATCCCAGGTACTGACGCCGTCTACTCCTTCCATGTCTGCCGAAATGAATATTTTGAGTGGCTTGGTCTGAGCCGCACACACCGCGGCCAATACCACCAGACAAGAAATCAACGAAGCAAAGGGTTTCATCGAAGCTCCTAGTTCTGGCAAACAAGCGCCTCAAGTTCTCAACCAATCGCAGATAGATGGCAGCAAAACAGGGATGGTGCCACAAATTATTGTCGGGCTAGCCCGCGGCGGCGCTGAAAGAAGTAGAAGACGGGGATGCCGGCCAGGATAAGAGCCGAGCCGACAAACGAATTTCGCAGGTTGGCGCTGAAAGTGTAGTAGAGCAGGACCGCGGAAGCGATGATGAACAGCGCGGGTACGACGGGGTATCCCCAGGTTTTGTAGGGGCGCTCGGCATTGGGCTCGCGCCAGCGGAAGATGAACACGGTGCTGGTGACCAGCATGTAGAACAGCCATTCGCCAAAGAGCGTCACCGAGAACAATTCCTGAAAACTTCCGGCAAAAAGCAAAAAGATAATAGCCAGGATGGCTTGCACCACCAGCGCGGACGAAGGCGTGTGAAAGCGCGGGTGCACGCGGGCCAGGCCCTGGAAGAAGTAGCGGTCGCGTGCGAGGGCGAAAGGCACGCGGGCTCCGGTCATGGTGCTGCCGTTGAGCGTGACCAGCATGGAGATGGCCATGCCGGCGGAAACGATGGCGGCTCCGGCTGCGCCTATGGCTAACTGCATGGCATCGGAGGCGGGACGAGGCGAGGCGGCAATGGCCGAAGCAGGCATGACGTACTGCACCGCGGCGTTCACCAACATATAGAGCACGGCCACGGTGGCCACGCCGAGAATCAGCGCAATCGGCAGGCTGCGCTGCGGTTGTTTGATTTCGCCGGCCACGGTGGTCACCAGGTTCCAGCCGTCATAGGCCCAAAGCGCGGCGATAAGAGCCACCATGAATCCCGCAAAACCGCCGCGCGCGCCCAGGTACCGAGTGGCGAAATTGGCCATGCCGCCATGGGCATAGGCAAAGCCCACCCCCACGATTGCCAAAATGATGGCCACTTTCAGCAGGGTGAAAAACAGCTGGAATTCGCCGGCCTTTTTAACTCCGATGTAGTTGATGAAGGAGATGAACACGACGGCGGCGATGGCAACCAGGTGTCCCCAGGTGATGAGAATAGGGCGGGTCATGAGCGGCTGGGGAAGAATGGCAAGGAAGCTGAAGGTGCCGAGGATTCGAACCAGGCCGATGGCGATGGTGGCCATGGAGCCGGGTTTGGCGAGAACAAAATAGGTCCAGGCGTAGAGAAATCCGCCCAGCGGGCCGTAGCCGTCGCGCATGTAAACGTATTCGCCGCCGGCCTGCGGCTTCATGGCGGCGAGTTCGGAGTAGCTGAGGGCGCCGAAAAACGAGAGCAGGCCGCCCACGATCCAGGCGAGATAGACGAGGTGGGCCGAGCCTACCGCCTGCATCATTTCCTTGGGGACCAGGAAAATGCCGCTGCCGATGATGGTGCCGACCACGATGGCGGCGGCGTGGCTGACGTTGAGGTCGCGCGCCAGTTCAGGAGTGCACGTGTTTTTGGCGATGGTTTGAGGCATTTATTCCGGATTTCGCGCGGACTGAAGCCCGTGCGCATCAGGAGTTCAGGTGCCGTCCCTACGGGACTCTGCTTTGTTGTTGCTACCATCACCCAGGACTTCCGTCCTGGGCTTTGCTATGACGCCCCTGCGGGGCTACGTTTGGCCTTTCTAGACGTCGCTACGCACCGGGGCGGCTGGTCTCAATGACCGATTCAGGCGCAGGTTCCCCGATCAGGCTGCTGGCAATATATCCGATTGTGAAGGTGACGGTTGTTCCAATGACGACGTACCAGGTCCAGGGAACCTTGGTGCCGAGCCAGATCCACAGCTCGACGGCGAAGCCGCAGGCCATACCGATCATGGCGCCGCGCTCATTGGCGCGTTTGGTGAGCAGGCCGAGCAGGAAGATACCCAGCATCGCGCCATAAGCCACGGACGCAATGGAGAGCCCGACCTCCACCACGCGCCCCCCGTGCTGGGAAAGGATAGCCAGCCCGAACAGCACCAGGGCCCAGACAAATGTGGAGGCGCGGGAGAGTGCCAGGCGCCGGTTTTCCGGGGTTTGCGGGCGGCGGCGCAGATAGAAATCCACGATGGAGCTGGAGGAGAGCGAGTTCAGCGCGGCGCTCAAGTTGGACATGGCGGCGGCCAAAATCGCGGCGATGAGCAGGCCGGAGATGCCCCGGGGCATATCCCTGACGATGAACGTGGGAAAGATGCGATCCGAGCGGGTGAAGGGCGTGGCCGGAGGGAAGTGACGGTAGAAGACGAAGAGCCCCACCCCTACCAGGAGGAACAGGGAGAACTGAACCAGGATGAAGATGCCGCTGGTGAGCAGCGCGGTCTGCGACTGCGCTTTGTTCTTGGCGGAGAGCAGGCGCTGCACCATGAGTTGGTCGGTGCCGTGGCTGGCGGTGGTCAGGAAGGTGCCGCCGATCAGGCCTGCCCAGAAGGTGTAGGTCTTGGAAAAGGTAGGGGTGAAGTCGAAGATGCGCAGTTTGCCAGCAGCGGCGGCGGTGGCGTGAATGGTGCTCCAGCCGCCGGGAACCAGGTGAAGGAGGGTCACGAATCCCACCATGGTGCCGCCGATGTAGATAATCATCTGGATCACATCGGTCCAGATGACGGCCGCCATGCCGCCTTCGAAGGTGTAAATCAGCGTGAGCAGGGTGATGATGGCGATGGAAGCAATCTCGCCGGTGCCGATGGCAATTGCCACCACAATGGAAACGGCGAAGACGCGCACGCCTTCAGCCGCGGCGCGGGTCATGAGGAAGAGGCCGGCGGCCAGCGAGCGCAGGTGCGGTCCAAAGCGGCGCTCGATGAGCTGGTAGGCGGTGTACATTTCTCCGCGAAAATACGAGGGAATGAAAATAATGCAGATGATGATGCGGGCCACCAGATAGCCAAACACCACCTGCAGGAAACCCATGTCGGTGTCATAGGCGAGGCCGGGAATGCTGATGATGGTGAGGGTGCTGGTTTCGGCGGCGACGATGGAGAGGGCGATGGCCCACCAGGGAATGGTGCGGTCAGCCAGGAAGTAGTCGCGCAGCGAGCGCTGTTTCTTGCGGAAGCGCAGGCCAAACAGAGTGATGCCCGCCAGGTAAATCGCGATAATGGCCAGGTCGAGGTGGTCGAGTTTCATGCGGGAGCAATCAGCAGCATTTATTAGAGTCCGTGGCCGGGGTTGGGCAAAGTGGATAGTTGGAGTCAACTTGGATGGGTGTGGCGAATAAGACAGCTCCAGCCGATCAAGCGTGGTCAGCGGCCAAAGCCGCACTGGTTGTGCCCCCCTTTGGCACGCCTAAAGGCGTGCCCTGATACGAACCATTGCAGCTGAAAAGCAGGTTCTTCGCTACGCTCAGGATGACAACGCAAAAAGCGAGGGTGAAAGGAAGCATCTTTCGCTGCGCTCAAGACAAGCTGTCCACAGCTCCGCTAGTACTTCGGTAATCGGGTTTGTGCCCGCTCGGTAATCGCGTTCGGCGCGAAGGCAAGCTACTATAAACAGGATTTCTGGCGGAGCGCTGGCCCGCTTGCTATCAGCATGGGGCGCAAATGCAGCCCTGCACCCGCCGGGCCAGGCACAGACATCCAACTATACAGACGTGGACGGGATGGACACTTTTCTACAGCGGCGTTCGAAGCTGGAGCTGATTGCGATCGCGGCGGTGCTGATTGCGATCCCCAGCTACCTGACCCACCTCACCGGGGGCGCTATTTCGTTCTCCATTCTCTACCTGGCGCCGGTAGCACTGCTCAGCTGGTACCTGGGAACGGCGGCGGGGATTGTGGCCTCGGTGGTTTCAGCAGCCGGCTGGTTGCAGGCCGACCTGGTGGCCAGCGGCAGCTCCAACCTGATGGTGCGGTACTGGAATGCGGTGGTTCTGTTCGGATTTTTCCTGATCACGGCGCTGATTCTTTCGCGCCTGAAAGCGGCCTACCAGCAGGAGCAGGAGCTCTCGCGGGTGGACTTCCTCACGGGAGTAGCCAATGCGCGCGCCTTTCGCCAGGTGGCAGAGACGGAAAAGCACCGCGTGCGGCGCTACAAGCACCCGCTGACGCTAGCTTACCTCGATATAGATAACTTCAAGATAGTGAATGACCGCTACGGGCACCAGACCGGGGACGTGCTGCTGGTGTGGGTGGCCCGGTCCATCAAGCGCAACCTGCGCAACACCGATTTTGTGGCCCGGGTGGGCGGCGACGAGTTCGCCATTTTGCTGCCCGAAACCGGGGCCGAGGCGGGCCAGTTCGTGCTCTACAAGCTGCAGCGGGTGCTGATAGATCTAGTGACGCAGAACGCCTGGCCGGTGACCTTCAGTATTGGCGCGGCTACATTCGTTGCCGAGCCCGAATCGCTGGATGAGATGATCCAGAGCGCCGATGACCTGATGTACACGGCTAAGCGGAACGGGAAGAACCGCATAGCCCAAGCCGTGGTCGGAGCGTAAGCCTTCCCCGGCGCAGTCTACCCAGGGGTTGCCCCAATCCAACCAATAGATATTGAGCTGGCCAGCTCAGTACAGCTTAGGCTGACAACCTCCCGCTCCCAACCTGCACCAGACATAGGAGTGCTGCGGCACTTCGGAGGTGATGATGCTTTGGACCCTGTTTGTAATTCTGCTGATCGCCTGGATCCTGGGCTTGGTCGGCACATACCAGATCGGGGCGTTTGTCTGGTTACTGCTGGTGGCCGCTGTGATCGTGCTGATTCTGCAGCTGGTGACCGGCCGCAGGCCCGTGGTGTGAGTGGGCCAAGACCGAATTAACCGGCGTCCCGCCGCGAGGAGCAGCGCGGCGGGCGCACCTTTTTGAGGGTATTCCTATGCTGTGGTTGATTTTCTTCATACTGCTGGTTCTGTGGCTGCTCGGACTTATTGGAACCTATACCATCGGCGCGTGGCTGCACCTGCTGCTAGTGCTGGCTGTCATTGTGCTGATCATTCAGCTGGTAATAGGCCGGCGAAGCGCGCTGTAAGTAGTCAGTAAATCTGGGAGTTGACGGTTGCCTCGCGGCGGTAAAGCCGGGAAGCGGGTCCTTCGCTGCGCTCAGGATGACAACTGCCTGAAATGAAAATCGGGCAATTTGCAAAACAGTGCAAATTACCCGATTCCACATTTCCAAATTACCCAACGTCCAGCTAACCCATTTCAGCGGCTACCCACGGGGACCGCTGTGGCCGGAGCCGGCTCGACAGTTTCCACGCTGGCTTCGCGCAAGAACTTGGCCGCTTCCTCGGGCGGAGTCGGGTTGATGTAGAACCCTGTTCCCCATTCGAAACCCGCGGTCTTGGTCAGCTTGGGCATGAACTCGATGTGCCAATGGTAGTGATCGTTGGTGGGATCCTGCACCGGCGAAGTGTGGATCACGAGGTTGTAAGGCGGATTATCGAGCACGCGGTCGGCCTTCTGCAGCAGCAGCTTGAGCGCCTTGGAGAGGTTCTCATACATGCTGGAGGACGAGTTCTCGAACGCTGACTCGTGGGTCTTAGGCAGAATCCAGGTCTCGAATGGGAAGCGAGGTGCATAAGGCGCGATGGTGACAAAATCCTGGTTCTCGCTGACCACGCGGGCGCCATTTTCCATCTCCTGGCGAATGACGTCGCAGAAGACGCAGCGCTCCTTAAATGTGTAGTACTGCTTGGCGCCTTCGAGTTCCTCGATGACCTGGCGGGGCAGAATGGGCAGCGCAATGAGCTGGGAATGGGCATGCTCCAGCGAGGCGCCGGCCGGCTCGCCATGATTCTTGAAGATGAGGATGTACTTGAAGCGGCGATCCTTTTTCAGATCGAGGATGCGGTCGCGGAAAGTCCAGAGAACGTCTTCCACGCGCTTGGCCGGCAGCGTGGCCAGGGTGGAGTTGTGGTCAGGGGTCTCGATGATGACCTCGTGAGCGCCGATGCCATTCATCTTGTCGAACATGCCTTCAGCCTGGCGGTTGAGGTTTCCCTCAATGCCCAGGGCGGGGAACTTGTTGGGCACGACGCGCACGGTCCAGCCGGAGGTATCGCGCTGTGGCGGGCCGCCGTTCAGGTTGGGACGATAGGCCTGAATTTCCGGCGGGGTCTTGTCTTCGTTGCCGTAGCAGAAGGGACAGAAGCCGCCCTTGATCTTGACCTGCTCACGGGCAAAGTCGGTGGGGCGTTTGGCGCGGTCGGTGGAGATGATGACCCACCGGCCGACTACAGGGTCTTTTCTTAACTCAGGCAATTTGTTTACGTATCCTTTCCCAAGTTTATGATTTTACGATAGCGAGAACGCATTTTTAAATAAGGTGATTTGCGGAGGCGCACTGCGCTGCTCGAAATAGAGGCTGAGTACGTCAAAACGCCAAGACGGCGAGCCGGCCAGGTGACGCAGGTATTCTTGGGCCATGCCGGCAAGTTCGTTCTGTTTTGCTATGTCCACCGCGGCTTCGGCGGGCTTAACGTCGCGGGTGGTGCGGGATTTAACTTCCACAAAACAGAGCACGTCGCCATCCCAGCCGATCAGGTCAATCTCGCCGCGACGGCGTGGTGAGCGCCAGTTGCGCGCCACCATCACGTATCCCAAACCGCGGAGATAAAAGTAAGCTTCGTCTTCGCCCTGGGTTCCTACCTTTTGATGCGGAGCCGTAGCCGGCGGGTGCAGAAGCAATTCGGCGACGCGGTCCAAGAACCGCAGCGTCAGCCGGGTCATGCGGCCAGACATACGCACATCCTGGTGGGAAACCGGGGAGATGGAGCGAGTTTAGCGCCTGTAGGGTCCAGCTGTCATTAAAAAACCCGCGTCGGGCTGGCGCGAGGTGGTATTGCGAAAGCCGCTGGCGGGGCGCGCCGCCGCGCAAAAGTTTGCGGTAGTGCACGCGAAATCCCTCGGGTCTGAAGACCCTCGGGTTGACGCCTTCTTCGGCGAGGTGGACACCTCCCGGCAAGATGCGACATCACGGCGAGACGCCGGAATTACGAATGAGGACTCTTTTACTGGTCGAGGGTGGCTTCGATCGCGAACAGCAGTGCGCCGGGGCCGTCGAAAGGATCAATGACGGCGTCAGCATGAGCTGGCATTTCATGAATCCGGCAATACATCACGACGTGAGTGGCGGGAGAGCGTTTTTTTACTTCGGCGGCCAGCGCGATGCGGTCGTCGTAGGGCAGTGAAGCACTGATCACCGCAACGTCAAAGTCGCTGGACGCACATTGGTCCACAGCCTGGCCGTAATCCTCGGCTGAGGAGACACAGTAGCCGGCATTTTGCAGGACCATGCCGCGCGTACGCAGCACGGAATCGTCATTGCACACAGAGAGGACTTTAGGCTTGCTTACGGCGGCGGCAGTGTTGCTGGACTGGTACGCCATGAGAGAGGTGTGTTGCAAAAACAGTGCCATAGCTGGCGTGCTCGCAATTTCAAGCAGTTAGCAAACGCAGCCACATCCTTGCTGGGGAGAATTTGCGCGAAAAATTTACCCCGTGAACGCAAAAAAGAGCCGTAGTGGAACTACGGCTCTTTCCTTACGTTCTGACGAAATGGCCTGCTTACGCGCCTTGGGGCTTGCCCGAACCAGTCTCCTTGTGGGCTTTGCCGCCAACGGTCTCGATACATTCTTCGAGCACGTCGAGGGCTTCATCAGCCTGCTGGCGCGTGACCACCAGCGGAGGCGCGATGCGAATGGAATTCGGTCCAGCGCCCAGGTACAAGATGCCGCGCTGGAAGGCGAGATCCACAATGCGATCGCGCTCCGGGCCGGCGGGCGTCTTGCTTGCGTGATCCTTTACGATTTCCACGCCAATCATGAGCCCCTGGCCGCGCACGTCACCCACGATGCTGTGCTTCTGCGGCCAACTGCTGAGGCGCTGCAGAATGTGGCGGCCGACCTCGGCGGCATTCTTCATCGCTTCGCGCTCGATGACGTCGAGCGTGGCCAATGCAGCGGCGATGCACACCGGGTTGCCGCCGAAGGTGGAAGCATGCGAGCCCGGCACCCAATCCATGATGCTGGCCTTGCTGATGGTCACGCCCAGAGGCATGCCGGAAGCAATGCCCTTGGCGATGCAGACAATGTCAGGCTCGACGCCGGCGTGTTCGATGGCCCACCACTTGCCGGTGCGGCCCACGCCAGACTGGACTTCGTCGGCCACCAGAAGGATGCCGTTCTCGTCACAGATGCGGCGCAGTTCGCGCAGGAACTCCGGCGGTGCGACCACGTAACCGCCTTCGCCCTGGATGGGCTCGACGAATATGGCGGCCACTTCCTCGGGAGGCAGCGTGGTCTTGAACAGCTTCTCCTCGATGAAGCGGGCGCAATCAATGGCGTACTGCTTGGCGTCAGAGCCTTGGGGACGGCGGTAAAGGTTGGGATAAGGAATGTGGGTGACTCCAGGCATGAGGGGCGCGAAACGGCGCTTCTGCTGCGGCTTGGAGGCGGTAAGCGCCAGCGAGCCCATGGTGCGGCCATGGAAGGCGCCATAAAAGGCGATGATGTTCTGCCGCTGGGTGTGATAGCGGGAGAGCTTGATGGCGGCTTCAATGGCTTCCGTGCCGGAGTTGCCGTAGTACACCTTGTGAGGACCGCGCATGGGAGCGATCCTGGAGAGACGCTCGGCCAGCGTGAGCATGTTCTCATAATAAAAATCGGTTCCCGACATATGGATGAGTTCGCCGGCCTGCTTCTGAATGGCGGCGACCACCTCGGGATGGCAGTGGCCGGTGGAGACCACAGCGATTCCAGCGGAGAAGTCGAGGAACTCATTGCCGTCCACATCTTCCACCACCACGCCGCGGCCGCGCTTGGCCACCATTGGGTAGGAGCGGGTGTAGGAAGGTGAAATCCATTTGTTATCGCCCTCGACGATGCGGCGGGCATTGGGTCCGGGAAGCTGGGTCTTGATGCGGCCTCCGGCCACGGGTGCTGCAATCTTGGTTGACATGGCAATCCTCCAAAGAATTGTGCTGGGCACGCAAGCGTGCGTAGGTGCGCGCTCCGTTTGTGCCGGAGCAGAACGTCCGCGAGGAGGATTAGTTAATCGCCGCCGAACAGGTTGGGACGGGAGCGCGAGGGCACGTGCAGCAGAGCCACTCGGGGGAAAGCAAGGTTCCACCGCAGCCTGCAGGGAGGCGCGGGCAGGGAACTCATGCCGTGATGGCGGCGGCGGTTCATAGCGTCTCCATTATAGCGTTGCGGCGCAAGTAGGAGCAGGGGCGAGGGCGGGTGGCCGATGTGTCGAGGTTCATGGCCCATTGCTTCGCCACGCTCAGCATTTCGACCAACTCGGCACTTCTTACTTCGTCTGATATCTTTGCCCTACTCCCATGATGAAGCAGGAGCGCCAGCGTTACACCATTCTGCTTGCGTTCGGGTTGGTGTACCTGTTCTGGGGCTCGACTTACCTGGCCATTGACATTGCGGTAATGGACATTCCGCCGGCGCTCGCGTGCGCCACTCGCTACTTCATTGCCGGCCCGCTAATGCTGGCCTATTGCGCGTTGAGCGGAAGGCGCGTTCGCGCGGGAGGGCGCGACCTGCTGAAGTTCGCCATTGTCGGGGTGATGCTGCTGACCGGCGGCAACCTGACGCTGGCCTGGGCGGAGCAATATGTGCCCAGCGGTCTAGCAGCGCTGATTGTGGCGGTAATCCCGATCTGGATGCTGGTGGTGGACAGCTGGATGCTGCGCGGGGATCGTGTTTCGCCTCGGGGGCTGGCGGGCATCGGGCTGGGGGTGCTGGGAGTCGCCGTGCTGGTATGGCCTGAATTCAGGACTGGCGGCCAATTCGGCCATATGCCTCTAATCGCGTCGCTCAGCCTGCTGGGGTCATCGCTCAGTTGGTCTATAGGGTCGGTGCTCTCCAAGCGCTGGGATCATGGCGGCGATCCCTTTGTCTCGGCGGGTTGGCAGATCACCGCAGCGGCGGTGGCCAACCTGTTCATCGCGCTGGCTACCGGCGAGCGGAACCGAGTGGTGTGGACCGCGCGCGGACTGGAAGCCATTCTCTACCTGGTGGTGTTTGGCTCCTGGGTGGGCTACACCGCGTATATCTACCTGCTCAAGCATGCGCCTACCAGCAAAGTTTCCACCTACGCCTACGTGAATCCGGTGATTGCCGTGTTTCTGGGGTGGCTGGTGCTTCAGGAGAGTGTGAACCGGTACATTGTGGGTGGAACCGTGATTATAGTAGCCGCGGTGGTGCTGGTGACCAGCGCGAAGGTGCGGGGGCGGGAAGCCGCGGAAGAGGAGTTGCCCGCAGTAGAAGCCACATAGGAATTGGGTAATTGAGTAATTGGGTAATTTTTGTCGGTGATCGACGGCCACGGTTGAGATTGATGGTCGATGCTGAAGGATCACGCACCGCAACCGAACGCCGAGCCGAATGCCGGGAGCCACGCTAAGTGCCTTTGCAACCTCTTCATTGAAAGTTCTTATTCGTAGCGCAGGGCCACCACAGGATCCACGGTGGCGGCTTTGCGGGCGGGCAGGCCGCCGGCCAGAAGCGCGACCGCAGCAAGCAGGAGCACGGCCAGGGCAAACACCAGCGGATCGGCCGGCTGTACACCGTAGAGTAGCGAAGCCACGAGGCGATCCGCCGCCAGCGCCACAATAAGGCCGATCGCCAGACCAATTCCGGTGAGCCGACCTACCTCGCGCAAGATCATTCCGGCAACGTTCTCACGAGTTGCGCCCAGCGCCATACGAATTCCGATTTCACGGGTGCGCCGGGTCACGACATAGGCCATCACGCCGTAGAGGCCGATCGCGGCCAACAATGCCGCCAACAGGCCCAGGCAGAGCGACAAAAAGGTCAGCAACTGGTCGTTGAACACGGTCTCGTCCACCTGCTGGGCGAGGGGTTCCATGTCGTACACCGGCAAGTTGGGATCGAGGCTCTGCACGGTTTTTCGCAGGGTTGTGGCCATGGCCGCAGGCTCGCCGGTGGTGCGCACGTAAAAAGTGGCGCGGCCAAAGGCCGGGTCCTGGGCATAGGGAGCATAGACAAAGGGGTGAATGGGATCGCGAGGGTCCGAATGCTTGCTGTCCTTGACCACGCCGACAATCTCGATTTCGGGCTTCTCGGCGCTGGCGCCAAACCTGAGATGGACGCCTAGCGGATTGCGCCCTTGCAGGAACCGGCGCGCAAAGTTGGCATTGACAATGGCCACCTTGGGGCTGCGGGCATTATCGCTGTCGCGGAACTCGCGGCCGGCCAGCAGCGGCGTGCCCAAGGTAGAAAAGTAATCCGGCCCCACCTCATTGCGCCAGACGTGCATGTCTTCGTTCTCACGGGCAATGTAACCCTGGACGGTAACATCGGAGCCCCACTCGTCATTCGCGAGGATGGGAACGCTGGCCGCGCTCACAGAGCTGACGCCCGGGGTGGCAGCAATGGATTGCCGCAAATGTTCCACAAAAGCGAAAGTGCGCTGGGGCGAATAGCGGTTGAGCTGAGGCGCGATGGTGAATTCAATCACGTGATCGGTGCGCAAGCCCAGGTTGGTGGTCTTGAGATTGAGCAGGCTGCGGGTGAAAAGACCGGCGGCGGTGAGCAGGACCGCAGTGAGGGCCACCTGGCCAATGATGAGCGCTTTGCGCAAGCGCACGCTGGAAATGCGATGGGAGACGCTGCTCCCCAGATCCTTGAGATGGCTTTGCAAATTGGCCCTTGCCGCACGAAGGGCAGGAAGCAATCCAAACAGGAGGGCAGTAAGCAGGGACAGGGCAAGAGCGAAGGCCAGAATGCGGCTGTCAAGCTGCTTTTGCAATCCTAAAACGCCGATGTTCTGCTGCATGGTTTCCACCAGAAGGCCCAGGGTCCAGGTGGCAAAAAGTATGCCAGCGCCGCCGCCCAAAAGGGCGAGCAGCAGATTTTCCGTAAAGAGCTGCCGGACGAGGCGCCAGCGGGCTGCGCCCACAGCCAGGCGCACGGCAATTTCGCGCTGGCGCGCCTCGCCGCGGGCCACCAGCAGGCTGGCCAAGTTAGCGCAGGCGATCAGCAGTACCAGCCCCACCATCACGGCCAACAGGATCAGGGGCTGACGTGCGTCCGCCTGAAGGACGGCTCGTCCGTTAGCACCAGGTGCCAGCTGCAGAGGGCGCCCCAGGAAGTGCCGCTGCGATCCCGGCGAAAGCTTCAGGAGCGGCAGCTCTGCAACCAGCGCCGCGTGGTAAATCGGCTGCAGTGCAACCTGGGCGCGCGCACGGGTAAGCCCCGGGCGCAGCCGGCCGATGATGGCCAGCCAGTGATCGTTGGCGCTCTCCAGGCCGTTCCAGTTGGGCGTCATTTGCGGCTTCATGGTGAGGGGAATGAAGACGTCAGGAACCTGCCCGATCTGCACGCCGGTGAAGCCGGCGCGAGCCACCCCGACCACCGTCAGGCCGGTGCCATTCATGGTCAACTGCTTGTTGAGGATGCTGGGGTCGCGGCCGAAATGGCGCGCCCAATAGCCGTAGCTGAGCACGGCCACAGGATTGGCACCCGGCGCGGTTTCGTCCTGCGAAGAAAAAACGCGACCAAGGGCGGGAACAACGCCAAGCACTTCAAAGTAATTTCCTGAGACCAATTCGCCGCGGGCGCGCTCGGTGCTGCCCTGGCCGGCGATATTTACGGGCACGGCATAGCGCGCCAGCAGGCCGGAGAAGGCAGGGTTCTGATCGCGGAGTTGCTTGTACAGAGGATAGGAAAAAGAGGTGGCATCGTCGCTGTCGCTGGAAGTGTGCCCGGGCTTCTCGCCGGGGGAGCGCAAGATGACCAGTTGCTCCGGTTTCCGCACCGGCAATTGCCGCAACAAGACCTGGTCGGTGAGAGAGAAGATGGCGGTGTTGGCGCCGATGCCCAGGGCCAGCATGAGCACCGCAACGGCGGTGAAGACCGGCGATTTCAGCAACATGCGAATGCCGTAGCGCACATCCTGCAGCAACGTATCCAGCATTGCGACTCCAGTTTGGCCCCACATGTTGCCGATTTAGCATTCCCGCGGGCCGTGAAGTCAGAAGCAAATTGTCTTCCGCCGGGCTAGCTGTAAGTTGCTGATTCCAAGAAGGCAGAGAGGTAGGTGCGGAACTTTGTGAAGGTGTCTATGTGCGCTTGTGGGACGAGGCAGTGCGGAAACGGACAGTCAGGTAATTGGCTTCCTCCGATAAAAAGCAAGAAACGGCAACTCGTGTGCGCGGGAAATGCATTTTTGGGCTATTTTCTCTTCCAGCGGACGCCCTGCTTGGTGTTCTCCACTACGACGCCGGCCTGGGCGAGTTGGGCGCGAATGGCATCGGATTTGGCGAAGTCGCGGGCCTTGCGGGCGCGCTCGTGCTCGGCCACCAAGGTATCCACCTGATCGTCAGGCAGGCCGTTGGAGCCGGCAACTTCTACCAGTTCTTTGGCGGCGTGGTCCAGCTTGCCTTCCGCTTTGGCCCAATCGAGGATACGGCGCATTCGAGGAGCGTCGTCATCGCGCAGCACGGCGAAAATTTGATCGAACTGTCCCAAGGCCTGCTGCAGGGGAGCAACCTCGCCGCTGGTAACCTGCCCGGTGTCGGCGGCGGCGTTGGCCTGGCGCACCATATCAAATAGCGCGCCCAGCGCTTGCGGTGTGTTTAGGTCGTCGTCCAGGCCCGCTCGCATCTTGTCCATGGTTTCGCGCGCTAGCTTACCGATCTTGCCTTCGGGACCTTCGGCAAAGCGTTCTGTTTTCAGGCGTGATTCGAAATTGCGCAATCGCTCCACGGAATTGGCGGCCTGCTTGAGCGCGTCAAAGGTGAAGTTCAGTTGGGTGCGGTAGTGGCCCGAGGCGAGCAGAAAGCGGATGGAAGAGGGCTTGTGGCCCTTCAGCACCAAGTCGCGCAGGGTATAGAAGTTGCCCAGGCTTTTGGACATCTTCTCGCCCTCGACGAGCAGGAAGCGCACGTGGAACCAGTAGCGCACGAAAGGCTTTCCAGTTTCCGCCTCGGACTGCGCGATTTCGTTCTCGTGATGCGGAAACACCAAGTCCTCGCCACCAGCATGCAGGTCGAAGGTTGGCCCAAGCAGCATGGTGGACATCACCGAGCACTCGATGTGCCAGCCGGGGCGGCCGGGTCCAATTTCCGTTTCCCAGAAGGCTTCGCCGGGTTTGGGCGCCTTCCATAAGGCAAAGTCGCGAGCGTTGTCTTTGTCGTACTCGTCCACGTCCACGCGCGCGCCTACCTCAATCCCGGAGAAATCTTTCTTGGAGAGCTTGCCGTAGCCGGGAAATTTGGCAATGCGGAAGTAGTAGGAGCCGTCGTCGGTGCGGTAAGCGTAACCCTTCTTCTCTAACTGCTCGATGAAGCGCGCCATCTCGGGGATGTGATCGGTGGCGCGCACCAGTTCCGGTCGCTCGATGCTGAGCGTATCTATGTCTTCGAGGAAGGCCTGCTCGTATTTGCGGGTGTATTCGCGGACCGTGACCCCGGCCTTGGCGGAGTTGCGGATGATCTTGTCATCCACGTCGGTGATGTTCATGACGTGGCGCAGTTCGTAGCCATCCTGGCGCAGGAATCGGTGCAGCACGTCCACCGCGACAAAAGTGCGGAAGTTACCGATGTGGCCGTAGTCATAAACCGTGGGACCACAGGCGTACATGCGCACGCGCTTATCGTCGAGGGGGATGAACTCGTCGACTTTGCCGGAAAGCGTGTTGAAGAGGCGCAAGGCCATGATGGCATTCCGAATGTAGCTCGGAAATTTGATTTTAGGTGGGCGTGCAAAAGTGGGTCAAATGAGGAGGGACGCCGGCGCTCCGAATTCAGCTTCCTATGGAGGGGGGCTGTTGCGCCGCATGCAGACGCTGGGCGCCCAGGAAGGCGTAGTGCACGCCGGAAATGATGGTGAAGGCGAAGGTGGCCCACAAGGCGAGCAGGCGCCCAATTTGTATCCACTCTGCGCGGTAAACGGGCAGCAGTAGAACCAGAAATACAGCGAGCACCTGGGCGGTGGTGTTGGCTTTGCCGAACACGCTGGGGCTGAAATCGCGCAAGCTGGTGGTGACGTAGAGCACGGCGCTGACGATAAGGATGGAAACATCGCGGCCGAAAACCACGACCGTGAACTTCCAGGGAATGCGGTGCAGCACAGACAGCACTAGAAACATGGTGCTAAGCAGCAGCTTGTCGGCGACGGGATCGAGGTACTGGCCCAAGGTGGTCTGCTGGTGCAGGCGGCGCGCCAGTTTGCCGTCAAAGAAGTCGGTAATTCCAGCCGCCACGAACAGAGTGAGAGCCCAGCCGTTGTGCCCGCCCAGCAGGCTGAGTACGATCAGGGGCAGAAAAACCATGCGCAGCAGGGTGAGCTGGTTCGGCACGTAAAACAGCTGCGTGAGTTTCACTCCCGGCTCCCGGGGTTGGACGGGGCATCGCCGAAAAGCTGGGCGGGATCGCGTCCCGTCTGCATGCGGAAGCGCTCGCGCAAGGAGGGCAGGCCGCCCGAGTTGACGTCCAGTTCCATGCGTTCCACCCGGTGCATGGGAAAAAAGACAGTGGCGGGAGTGAAAGGCTCGCCGGCTTTGACCATGGCAGCGGAATCATCGAAGGATTCCAGGTCAAAACCGCGCAAGCTGATGCCGGCTTCGCTAAGGGCGAGCAACTGGCCCCAGAATTTCTCCCGCGGATCGCCGAGGGCCAACAGCACCATGGCGCCGCCATCAAAAGGGCCATGATCGGCGGCGGCCTGCTGGGCGGCTTGGGATGTAGGCTCCACAAAGCGATTGTCCGCGTCCGAGGCTCACTTTGCAACTACGGCAGAAGAACACGCGCCCGGAATAGGGAACTAAGCCTCAGCTGCCTGGGAGGAGTTGTGGTTGTCACTT
>Ga0075426_10000568_pt1 | contig 25546 bp, 20 predicted proteins | sample SoiMethybrSBSTD5_FD_75304 | JGI IMG/M metagenome (GOLD analysis project Ga0075426, IMG submission 75304) | Bulk soil microbial communities from a Populus tree surrounding site in Tennessee, USA - Soil MetaG P. TD hybrid SBSTD5 | ecosystem: Environmental > Terrestrial > Soil > Tree plantation...
TGGTGGCACTTATATTAGTTGTGGGCGCCTTCTTTATTATTGGTTCGCCCACATCAGCGCGCCTGCAACAGTTAGACAACCAGCGCGTCAGTGATCTTCAAAACATTCAATGGCAGGTGGTGAATTATTGGCAGCGCAAAGAAGCACTTCCAAAAACTCTTGCTGATCTTAACGATCCTATTTCAAGCTACCTAGTTCCTAATGACCCGGTAACCAATGCTCCGTATGAGTACAGCGTCAAAGATGCAGCAAATCTAAAATTTCAGTTGTGTGCTACATTTAGTACTGACAACAAGCAAACCGGCGGGCAGATAAAACCAATGCCAATGATGCCCGGGGGTGTGTACGATTACTCAGGTGCATTTTCATCATTTGACCATGCACAAGGGCACGTATGTTTTGACCGGACTATAGATCCTCAACTCTACCCGCCGACGAAGAAATAAATTATGAACAATCTTGGCAAACTGGGGGAAGATCTGGCGTGTGGGTATCTTGTGGAAAAGGGGTTTACAATTATGGGGAGAAACTGGAAGATAAGTTGGGGAGAACTAGACATTATTGCGCAAAAAAAGTTCACCCTGTTAAATAAAATATCTTGGATTTTAGCTTCTGTCTTTAGACAGAAGCTATTTAACAGGGCAGGATTCTTTGGCCGAGATAAAACAATCCATTTTGTGGAGGTGAAAGCGTTAGCCGCGGGCAGCGCTTTTTTTCCTGAAGATCATGTGGATTTTAAAAAGCAGGAAAAATTGCGAAAGTTAGCTCAAGTGTGGCTGGCACAGCATAAGTTTCCCCAAACGTTCCCTCATCAAATTGATGTGATTGCCGTTACCATTGGCCGCGCTGGGGAAAAACCGCTCATTCATTATATTCCCAACGCAGTAGAGGATGTGTTAAAATAATTGAACATGAAAAGTAGAAAGTATTTTTCTCAAACACTCGTTGCCGTAAGTGCATTTTTTGTTTTGGCGCTGGGAATACACGGGGCAACCGCTCAAATTGATATAGGCTCTCCAACTACGCCGCCGTCACCAACCACGCCGATGCCAACGATTGTTTTGCCTCTTCCTTCAGACATACCGTCAACTCCAACTACACAGCCGCCTCAATCGTCACCAGCCTCTAACCTGATCCCGTATGTTAACTCGATGGTTCCTTCGTCGGTAACACCAAAGGATGCGGGTTTTACGTCAACGTTTGTCGGCCTTGATTTTACGCAAGGTACCCGAGTATACCTTAACCTTAATGGTTCATTTGTTTCACTGCCAACGACTTTTGTTTCTTCGACTGTCATATCAGCTGAGGTTCCCGCGCTCACAACTGCTGGAACATATGCTTTTAAAGTAGCCAACCCTCCGCCGGGCGGGGGAGTTTCTGACATCCTTTTGCTTACAGTCAGTGTGCCAGCACCAGCATCAGTTACCATATCGCCTCCACCAGCGCCAAACCCAGAACCAACAGAATCAACGCAAGAAATAACTCTGCCTGGTGAACCACCACAGCCAGCACCGCAACCAAAACCAGAGCCAACCCCGACGCCAAAGCCAACCCCAGTTCCGACACCAAAGCCAGCGCCAAAACCGTTACCCCAAAAGAAATGCCTTATTTGTGACTATATGGACATGCCCCAATGCGAAACAGCTGCAGCTCAAACAAGTGAAAAGAAATGTTTGGCTGCTGGCAAAGATTGTAAGTGGGATATTGGAAAAGACCGATGTTATAACCGTTTTAAGGAAGATTGCGAGGATATTATCTCGCAAAAGCAAACAGATTATGATTGGACAAAGCTCGTCAACTCCACTAAGACAACTGCTGACCAAATAGCTCGGCTGTGGCCCAAGGATTGCAATCCCAAAGACTATATTTCTCGCGGGCATAGTTCTCCAGCTCAATGCGGTCCGTACTTCGGTCTCATTAAGGCATGTGTTGAGGCATCGCCTCCAAACATACCGCTTAATTTCGTAAATACCGGATGCTCAACCTTCAAAAACATTGAAGCAGTGTTGAAATACGCTGAAGAAATAAGGAAGCAGCTTCCTCAAACATGTAAGTTAACCATCACGGGAAATCAGGCAAACTCAGGTTTTCCTGATTGCACCAGCGAAATGAAATTGGTGATTACCTGCAAGGGGGTTACGGTCACCTATGGCGATTGCCACGACCAGGGCGACGACAATAATTTCTGTTTCCCGGCAAATATAAATCAAACAGTTTTTTGTACTGATGATAGTGGTAAGGTAGTAAAAGAAACATGCTGTGACGTAGGTTACCAAATAGACAGCCATACAAGTAATGGAAAACCGATTACCACCGCATGGGTAAGGGGAGACAGATGTTCCACAACGACAAAACCAAAATCTGGCTCTGGGTCTAATACGAATTCTGGTTCCAATTCTAATATAAAATCCGATTCTATTTCTGATGTGGTTTCGAGTGGCACGTGCCCTGGCACGGGAGTAAAATATTGGTGCAGTAATGCCAAAAAAGACGCTCAAACCCAGGCAAATACCTGCTTAACTCAAGAAAAAGAAGCATGTGATGCACAGCAACTTACCTTTTCACCGGGATCATGTACCGGACAAACCGCGCCCGGCAGCATATTTGAAAGTTGTGTTTCTGACGTTTCATGTCCGTGGACGTGCGGCCGTTAAATTGACAGGGGCCGCACTATTTGCTAGTATATAGGTAATTAGTTGAATGAAACTATGTCTGCTTGACCGCAGGCATATTTTTTTAAGGGAGCGCAGCGAACACTTACCCTCGCCTCCTATGCTGTCACGATCAAGATTATTAATTTTAAAAATAAAAAGTAATTATGCCACTTCGCGCCTTTGCATAAGAGCTTAGGAGGCGGGGTGCTCATTTCATTCGCATATGGATCTCAAATCATTTCAGCGGGCCATTGCGCAAATAGCGGAAACGCGGGGAATTTCAGAGCAGGCGATCATGGAAACGATCGAAGCGGCTTTGGCAACTGCGTATAAGAAGGATTACGGCCAAAAAGGGCAGAAAATAAAGGCGCGGTTTAACCCATCCTCGGGTGCAACGCATTTTTGGCAGGTAAAACTGGTCGTAGACGAGACTATGCTCTACACCGAGGCAGAAATTGAAGACATGAAGGAAAAGAAAATGATTCTTCATGAAGATTTTACCGTGCGCGAAGGCGAAGAAGCTCCAAAGAAAGTAGTCTTTAATCCCGAAAAGCACATCATGATTGAAGATGCTCAAAAAATGAGCCCTAAGATTAAACTGGGCGAAGAATTGGAAATTCCATTAGAAGCCAAAGAAGATTACGGACGCATTGCAGCTCAAACGGCAAAACAGGTTATTTTGCAAAAAATCCGCGAAGCTGAAAAAGAAACTATTGCCACCGAATATAAATCAAAGGAAGGTGAAATCATTTCAGGTATCGTCCAGCGCGTAGAAGGCGGGATGGTATTTGTTGATATTGGCAAAACGCTGGGCGTTTTGAACCGCGAAGAACAGATTCCCGGTGAATTCTATCGCCCAAGCCAGCGCATCAAGTGCTACATTTTAAAAGTTGATGATACACCAAAAGGATCAGTGGTTTTGTTAAGCCGCGCCTATCCAAAACTGGTGTCGCGCTTATTTGAATTAGAAGTTCCCGAAATTGGATCAGGGACTGTTGTTATTAAATCAATTGCTCGTGAGCCCGGATACCGCACCAAGATTGCCGTTGCTTCAACGGAAGAACGCATTGACCCTATTGGATCGTTAGTTGGCCAACGCGGTACTCGCATTATGGCTGTTATCAATGAATTGGGCGGAGAAAAGATTGACGTCATCTTGTGGCAGGAAGATCCTCAAAAATATATTGCTAATGCGTTAAGCCCAGCCAAAGTTGCCGATGTACAGGTTGAAGACAAAAATACCGCCGTGGTTGCAGTTCCCGAAGACCAGTTGTCATTGGCTATTGGAAAAGAAGGCCGCAATGTCCGCTTAGCATCAAATTTAACTGGTTGGAAGATTGATATTAAACCGGTGGCCGGAAAAACTACAGAAGCAAAAGAAGAGGAAGTAAAGGAAGAAGAGAAGTCAGAAGGGCCTTCCGATGAACAGAAATAAACTTTTCTTAATTCTAGGAGCTATTGCCATACTAATTCTAGTGGGTGGTGGAATTTTTATATACCAATATAAAATTCCAAACGTAAACATTAAAAACCAAAGTGAAACTGCAGACTGGAAAACGTATAAAAATGATGAATATGGATTTGAGTTCAAATATCCACAAGACTGGGAAGTCGATGGGGCCTACGTCAATATGGTAAACCAGCCCAGCTCATTTAAAATAAGCATTTCTCCTCAGAAGGATTCAAAAGATTACGCCCAATTTATCGCGTGGGGAGAGTATGCACTTGATGACACGCTAGAAATTTCAAAGATAAATAATTCTTCTGAATTACAAAAAATTTTTAAAGAATCATATAGTTGGAACGAAAAAGGTTTTTCTATGAAACCTATAATGATAGGAGGTTTTAATGGATTCAAAACTAAAGCATCGTGTAGTGATGGTCCAGCATGCGAAGTTATAACGTATAGCTTTGTAAAGGATAACAACGCTTATCAGTTTCAGTGCACTTCCGATCATCAATTAAAGTTTGAAGCTATACTTTCCACATTTAAATTTACAAAAAATTAATTAACAAATCCATGTTAATAACCTATTTTCCCGTTATCGTTTCGTTGTTTGCGATTGCGTTTGTGGCGTACTTGGTGATGCAGATTAATAAGGCTCCCGCCGCAAAGGATAAGGCGGTAGAAATTACCAAAGCCATCCAAGAAGGAGCGAATGCCTATTTAAGCCGCCAATACAAAACCGTGGCAATGGTGGCGGTGGTTTTATTAGTAGTCTTATTCTTTGCTATGGGCTTTAAGGTAGCGGTGGGATTTTTAATAGGCGCAGTGTTATCAGCATTTTCAGGATTTGTTGGCATGTGGACCTCAACCCGCGCCAACACGCGCGTAGCCGAGGGAGCAAAGCGCGGTTTGGCTCATGCCTTGGATTTATCATTTAAAGGCGGATTGATCACCGGTTTGATGGTGGCAAGCTTAGCCCTTCTTTCTGTTTCAGTGTTTTACTTTGTAACAAAAGATATCGGCGCGTTAATTGCCTTAGGTTTTGGCGCTAGCTTAATTTCAATGTTTGCCCGCGTTGGAGGTGGCATTTATACGAAAGCCGCTGACGTGGGAGGCGACTTGGTTGGAAAAGTAGAAAAAAGCATTCCTGAAGACGATCCGCGCAACCCCGCTGTTATTGCCGACCTCATTGGAGACGAAGTAGGAGATAACGCCGGCATGGCCGCTGACATTTTTGAAACTTATTCGGTTACGGTAGTGGCCGTCATGATTTTGGGCGCATTGCTTTATCCCCGCGCCGAACAGTTTGTCTTGCTGCCGTTATTTTTAGGATCAATTTCTATTTTGACCGCTATTATTGGAAGCTTCTTTGTAAAACTTGGCAGATCAAAGAATATTATGGGCGCCATGTACAAGGGTTTGGCAGTTTCAGTCATCTTATCAGCCATTGGATTTTACCCGCTTATTGCCAATATGATGAAAGGACAAGCATTGCCAGTCATGAATCTCTATCTTTCAACGCTGGTTGGTTTGGCGGTAGCCGTTGGCATGTTTGTTATTACCGAATATTACACCTCTAAAAAATATGATCCGGTGCGTTCAATTGCCCGGGCTTCTGAAACCGGACACGGAACCAACATTATTCGCGGCATTGGATTAGGTATGCAATCAACCGCAGCCCCAGTCATTTTAATTGCCCTTGCAACAATAGCTTCATTCTGGTTGGCGGGAATTTATGGCGTAGCACTGGCAGTCATGGCCATGTTGTCATTGGCAGGCATTGTGGTTGGTATTGATGCCTTTGGCCCTATCACTGACAACGCCGGAGGTATTGCTGAAATGTCAGGCATGCCCGAAGAAGTCCGCAAAGTTACCGATGCATTGGACGCGGTAGGAAATACCACTAAGGCCGTTACCAAGGGCTATGCCATTGCTTCAGCCGGACTAGCAGCATTGGTATTGTTTGCCGCATACAGTCAAAAAGTAATTGAGTTATCGGGATCTGCGGATGCCGCAAAATTTGTCCTGGCTGATCCTAAAGTAATTGCCGGTTTGTTGATTGGAGGTTTGTTGCCATACTTATTTGCCAGTTTCTTGATGGGAGCAGTAGGAAAGACGGCAGGAAAGGTAGTTGAAGAAGTCCGCCGCCAATTCCGCGAAATCCCAGGCTTGATGGAAGGCACAGGAAAACCCGACTACGGCAAGTGTGTTGATATCGTCACTAAAGCAGCCCTCAAAGAAATGATGGTGCCGGTAATTATTACGGTGTTAGCACCAATTGTTGTTGGATGGCTCTTGGGCGTACAGGCATTAGGCGGATTATTGATCGGTTCTATTGTTACCGGTTTGTTTGTAGGAATCTCTATGACCACCGGGGGAGCCGCCTGGGACAACGCCAAAAAATATATTGAAGAAGGGCACTTTGGCGGCAAAGGTTCATTTGCCCATCAAGCAGCCGTTACGGGTGATACTGTTGGAGATCCATATAAAGATACTGCAGGGCCAGCGATTAATCCCATGATTAAGGTGTTGAACATTGTAGCCCTCTTGATCGTCGCCTTCCTAATTTAAAATTATGAAAGCGAAAAAAGATTTAATTTGTTCTAACTGTGGGAGTATTAATAGTGTGCGACGCAGTCCCAAAGGAAGTCTTCTAATAGAGATAGTTCTGTGGTTATTTCTTTTGATTCCTGGATTTATCTACTCAGCTTGGCGCCAGTCATCTTATAGAAAAGTTTGCTCAATGTGTGGAAGTGAAGATTTGATTCCACTAAATACGCCAGTTGGACAAAGTTTATTTTTAAAATACGGTAATACAAAAGAAAAACTGTAGTGAAATAGAAAATAAATTTATGGGAAAAATATTTTTTCTCTCGGGCGAATTCTCAGGAGAATGTCCTTATTGTAAAATACAAACTCATTTTAGATTAGTTAGTAATCATAATAGTACCAAGGGTAAAATTTATCGTACAATAGAATGTCCCTGCGGAGAAATTACTTTGCTTGAGACGGATCCATATAACTCTGTCTTACATATATACCCGAAACAAAAAGCACCACTATTATCAGAATATCTCCCGGAACATATTAGATATAATTTAAATGAGGCTTGGATATGTTACAACAATGAAATTTATAATTCATGTGCGGTTATGTGTAGAAAAATTATAGAAGCTATAGTAAAAGAAAAAGGAGGCGTAGGTTCCAATTTAGAGAAGAAGATTGATTCTTTGCCAGATACAGTAATTCCCGCTGATTTAAAAAGTGTAGCACATAGCATAAGAATCGTTGGAAATAATGGAGCTCATCTAGATATCCTTGATATTGAAAATGTTTCAGAGGAAGATGCTAAAGAATCTTTAGATTTCGTAGATATGTTTAATCATTATATTTATATTCTTCCTAAAAGAGCTATGAAAAAAAATAACCCAGCTAATACATAACTCTGACCTTAAAAATGAAAACAGATATTAAAAAATTAGCGAAGTCGCAAATGCAGATTCACCCAGTTAAATAAAATCCTTTGGATTTTAATTTTGCTGGGCAAAATTATTTAACCGGGTAAATTTTGAATTGGATATGAAACATAATATAAAAAAGCTTCCCAAGTCAGGAATAGAAATAGAGTTCGAGCTCACTGCCGAGGAGTTCAGCAAATACATAGACAAGGCGTTAGAACACCTCAAAAGCCATGTGAAGATGGACGGTTTTCGCAAGGGACAAGTTCCCAAAGAAATGGTTGCTAAAAAATTGGGAGACGAAGCAGTACTTATGGAAGCTGGCGACCTGGCGGTTAAAGAAAGCTATGCCAAGTATGTCATTGAAAATAATTTAGAACCCGTTGGTAAGCCCGAAATCCAAATTAAAAAAATTGCCAAAGGAAATCCGTTTTTGTTTACCGCAAAGTTTACCGTATTGCCAGAAATTATATTGCCTGATTACAAAAAGATTGTTGCGGATATAAAAGCAAAAGAGATTGCCGTTGATGACAAAGAAATTGACGAAGCGTTAAATTATTTACAACGCTCACGAGCAACATTTACCGACAAGACAACCGGAGCTGAGAAAAAAGATTATGTTAAGATTGAATATTCTAATAAAGATATTAATGGCGGAAAGGTAATAAAAGACATTTTTATTTTAGGCGAGGGTGGGTTTTTGCCAGACTTTGAAGATAATTTGCTGGGCATGAAAAAAGACGATGAAAAAGAATTTATGGCAAAGTTTCCCGAAAATGCCCCCAATAATTTAGCAGGAAAAGAAGGAATGTTTAAAGTTAAAATGCTGGCGGTGCAAATTATGGGTCTGCCAGAAATTAATGACGAATTTGCTAAAGGGCTTGGCGCGTTTGATAGTTTGGTGGCATTAAAAACCAATATGCGCGAGGGTATTACTGCAGAAAAACAGGAATCAGAAAAGCAGCGCGCTCGGGCTGAAATGTTAGGAAAAGTAGCTGAAAAAGTTTCAGTTGAGGTTCCCGATGTATTGGTAGAGTATGAGCAAGACCGGTTGATGGATGACATGAAGAACCAAATCGCCCACTACGGCCGTACTACCTGGGAGGACTATTTAACATCTATTAAAAAAACTGAGGAAGAATTAAAGAAAGAATCAAGAAAAGAAGCAGAAAAACGGATTAAAGACTATCTGATTTTACGCCAGTTAAGCAAAGCAGAAAAGATTGAAGTTTCAAAGGAAGAGCTTGAAGAAGAGATGAATAAAATGGTCCGCCATTACTCAAAAGAGCAAGCGGACAAAATTGACATTGAGCGTCTTAAAGAGTATAGTAAAGACGTTATTGTCAACGAGAAAATTTTCCAAATATTGGAAAATTACTCTAAAAAACAGTAATAATTTTAGAAGTAACTCTTCGCATTGCGGTGCAATGCTCAGAGTGAAAATTTTTAAAAATAAAAATTTTCATGCCAATAGTACCAACTATTGTCGAAAAATCGCAGCGCGGCGAGCGCGTATATGACATATTTTCAAGGCTTTTGGAAGAGCGTATTGTTTTTTTGGCTGGTCCGGTAACGGACATGAACGCCAACATAGTCATCGCACAGATGCTCTATTTGGCTTCACGAGATCCCAAAAAGGACATTAAGCTCTACATCAACAGCCCAGGAGGGTCGGTGACGGCAGGCTTAGCAATTTATGACACGATGCAATTCATCAAGTGCCCCGTGTCAACAATTTGCATTGGCATGGCGGCATCAATGGCGGCAATTATCTTGGCCACCGGCACCAAAGGCAAGCGATTTGCGCTTCCTAATGCCGAAATCCTGCTCCACCAGGTTATGGGCGGAGTGCAGGGACAGGCTACTGAAATAGAAATTACCGCTAAGCAGATTATTAAGATTAAAGCGTCGATCAATCAGATTCTTTCAAAGCACACCGGCCAACCGATTGACCGGGTAGAGAAAGACAGCGACCGGGATTTCTACATGACGGCAGAAGAGGCTAAACAATACGGTCTGATTGATGAAGTGATCACGGCGATCAAGTAATCTTGCTGCTGGAAGTTTGTCATATGCGCGCTCACCACACTGTGGAGGTGAGTTTTTTTAATCTTAAACACGGAAACATATGGACCAAATTATCGAAATTTTAGGAGGAGCGCTCGTATTATTTGTAGGTATTATGGTGGGATATTATGTCCGCCAATCTATTGCCAAGCGACGCGCAGGGACACTTGAAGCCAAACTGCAAAAACGGGTGCAGCAGGTCAAAGATGAAACTGCAGCGATGGTGAAAGAGTCAGAGCAAAAAGCCGCTGAAATAACCGAAAAGGCTCAGCGCGACATTGATCAACGCCGTAAAGAGTTTTTGAAGGCTGAACAGGTATTGCTAGACCGCGAGAAACTTATGGACGGTAAGATTGAATCATTTGAAAAAAAGGAAGCCGAACTTACTGATAAAGTTGAGAAAGTAAAAGTTTATAAAGAAGAGGTTGATAAGCTCCGCGATGAAGCAGAAAGCAAACTAGAAAAGGTTTCTGGGTTGTCGCGTGAAGACGCTAAAAAAGAACTGTTGCAGTTGGTGGAAACTGACTCCCAACGCGACTTGGTTGAGCGCATGAGAAAGATGGAAGAATCAGGACGCGATGCTCTCCAAGCGCGCGCACGGGAAATTGTGACACTAGCTATTCAAAAAGTAGCTGTTCCTCATACTCAAGAGCTCAGCACCACCACCATTATTTTGCCCTCAGAAGATATTAAGGGACGCATTATTGGAAAAGAAGGCCGCAATATTAAAACATTTGAAAAAATGACTGGTGTTGAACTTATCTTAGACGAAACGCCCGACTCGGTTGTTATTTCATGTTTTAATCCGGTGCGCCGCCAAATTGCCAAACTTGCCCTTGATAAGTTGATTGCCGACGGACGCATTCAGCCAGCCAAGATTGAAGAAAAAGTTGCCGAAGCCACCGCTGAAATTTCAGATGTCATCAAGAAAGCTGGTGAAAAAACCGTCTATGATTTAGGCATCTTGGGAGTCAACGATAAGCTGGTGCAGATTCTTGGCAGATTATTTTACCGCACGTCGTACGGCCAGAACGTTTTGAATCACTCAATGGAAGTGGCCCTTATTGCCGAAACTATTGCCGAAGAATTGGGAGCCGACAGCCAGGTGGCCAAGCGCGGCGGATTATTCCATGATATTGGCAAGGCATTAGACCAGCAAATTCAAGGATCTCACATTGAAATTGGAATTAAGGTTTTAGAGAAGTACGGTGAATCGCAAGCAGTCATTGATGCCATGAAATCCCACCACGGAGATTATCCGCATGCTTCATTAGAATCAATCATTGTCACGATTGCCGACTCAATTTCAGGATCGCGCCCGGGAGCCCGCAAAGATACCATTGAAAATTATTTGCAGCGCTTGAAAGCCCTTGAAGACATTGCCAACAAGTTTGGCGGAGTAGAGAAGTCGTATGCCATTCAGGCCGGCCGTGAAATTCGCGTCTTTGTAAAATCTGATCAGGTTGATGACTTTGGCGCAATCAAGATGGCAAAAGAAATCGCCCACAACATTGAAGAAGAATTGAAGTATCCGGGAGAAATTAAGGTAACCGTTATCAGAGAAAATAGGGCAGTAGAGTACGCTCGATAAAAGAAAAAAGCCCCCAGAGAATAGACTTTTTGAAGGTCTAGACTAAGGGGGCCGCGGCAAAGGATGCAAGCATGTATATTGGGGAGTGGATCGTTCCACTTGTTCTTCGAGTGAAGAAACTAAGGAGCTACTTACAGTATATCCCCTTTAAAAATGGTGTCAAGGTGAAACTAAAAGCCGCCCGATATCGGGCGGCTTTTTTGTGTGGGAGACTAACGGGATTTGCACCCGTGCTAACGCTGCCACAGAGCGTTGTGCTGCTGCTACACCATAGCCTCCATGTTTTTAATTTTCGAATGCGTGTGCCCTCGGTAGGAATCGAACCTACATTAAGAGCTTAGAAGTCTCCGGTTCTGTCCATTGAACTACGAGGGCTCATGTTTAGGTACAATCTTATCACGCTTTTCATCCTTTGACAAGTAACGGATTTTTAGATATTATCATCTATAACAACGGGGTGTCGTATAATGGTAGTACGTGCGCTTTGGGAGCGTACAGCCTGAGTTCGATTCTCAGCACCCCGACAAAATGTTTCTCAAACATCGCACTATTCCCTTCTTTGTTTTTTGTACGGGAGCCGCGGTTCTAATTATTGAAGTTCTCGCTATTCGTATTTTAGCTCCCTACTACGGCAATACCATTATTACGGTTTCCAGTGTCATAACCGTGGTGTTGTTTGCCCTCAGCTTTGGCTATTATGTTGGCGGAGCATTAGCCGATAAACATCCTCACGTAAAACTTTTTTTTAGCATCATCGTCGTTAGTGGAATATCTATTATATTAATGCATGCGTCGGCAATCACGTTCTTGCCGACTGTTGGTTATAAGTTATCTCTCATATACGGCCCGTTACTTTTCTCTCTCTTTTTATTTTTTGTTCCCAGTTTCTTGTTGGGATTATTGTCTCCGTTTGCCATTAAATTGCAAAAACTCCAATTGCCCGACATTGATGTTGGAAGAGTTTCTGGACAAATATTTTTTTGGTCAACGCTGGGATCAATTGTTGGCAGTTTGTCAGCGGGATTCATATTAATCCCGCATTTTGGCATTAATACTATTGTTTTTGGGACAGGTGTATTTTTAATAGTCATAGGGATGGCGGCGCTCTTGCGGCATAAAGTTTCGCCGTTGTTTATCTGTGTTGGTGCTGCAATATTATTTTTTGGTGTCGCACACTATACACAATCTTCTGTTACTCTGCCAATTCCATACAAAGGAGCTGTTGTATATTCTGCCGATAGTTCGTACCAGAAAATTACGGTGTTGGATGGAGAATATAAGGGCCGACCAGCCCGATTTTTAATACAGGACCGTAACCTTTCTGCTGCTCAGTATCGTGACTCAGCAGATCCGGGCGACTTAGCGTTTAACTACACAAAATATTATGCGCTCTATACAACGGTTAATCCTCAACCTGAGCATGCATTAATGATTGGTGGGGGAGCATATTCAGTGCCTCTGGCCCTTCTTGCTACGGTGCCGAATGTCAATATTGATGTTGCGGAAATCGATCCGTTTATTTATGACGTGGGGAAGTCTTATTTTCACGTTACGGATAATCCGCGCATGCATAATATTATTGCTGATGGCCGCAGATACCTTCACGATACAGCAACTTCATACGATTTTATTTTCAGTGATGCCTATGCATCATACTTATCAACGCCCGATCATCTGACAACCCAGGAGTTTTTCCAACTGGCACGGGAAAAATTAAGTGATAACGGTGTTCTTGTTGCCAACGTCATTGGAAGCCTTAATCCTAAGACCCAAAACTTTCTCTTATCGGAAATAAAAACATTCAAAAGTGTCTTTCCTCACAGTTATTTTTTTGCGGTTGAGTCTCCCGATTTTTCAAAAGTCCAAAATATTATATTCATGGGCACAAAGGGGGACACGCCACCTGATTTTAATATACTTAAAAATAACGAAGCTTTGAGTTATATTTCAATCAAGCTTATTGATATCAATAAGCTTGATTTGGCAAACCACCCTCTTCTTACCGATAATTTTGCCCCGGTAGAATATCTTCTTTCTAAAGAGTTAGGGAATTTGCAATAATCAGATTTTGTGCATTTTCTTGCAAAAATGCAATTTTTCAGTATAATATTTGCAGAGCTGCGGGTATCGTATATCGGTATTACCACAGGTTTCCAACCTGTTGAGAGGGGTTCGACTCCCCTTACCCGCTCAAAGAAAAAAATCGCTCTTTTCAGAGGAAAAATCCATGCAACAAGAAAAAGTGTTATTTAAGGCAGTACTCTGTTTTCTGGTCAAAGAAAGTAAGGTCCTGCTTGCGCTTAAACCTGATCCGCCGTCCGAAGTCAGAAAGATTGGAGCCGGTTGCCGTAACGGATATGGCGGCGGAATTAACGAGGGTGAAACTCCTCAAACAGCCGCTATTCGGGAAACTCGCGAAGAAATAGGAGTTGAAGTGGTTCGTGAATCTTTGACTAAGGTTGCAGAGATCGACTTCCACAACACGAAGGCCGACGATAGTACGTTTGTTTGTAAAGTCCACGTCTATGTGGCCACTGCATGGAATGGTGAGCCAAAGTCTACTGATGAAATGGAAGATCCTCAATGGTTCGACAAAAATGAACTGCCGATCCATGAGATGATGCCCGCTGATCCTCATTGGCTACCCATCGTGCTTAGTGGAAAAAAGCTTACGGCAACATTTTATTATGGCCCTCATCAAAAGGAATTACTGGGGATAGGCCCTATGAACTTTGTGGAGTCGTTTCCCGCGTGAGGCATTCCTTTGGTGGGATGCCTTTTTTTCATGCTTTTTAGCATCAAAAGTTATCCACAAGCATAAGTCTTGTAAGGTTGTATAATGAAGCAAATATCATATTCATGATATAAGTAAAAAAGGTCGGTATTAAACTTAATTGTCTAATATAATGAACAAGAATTTAATTGCCTTATTTGTTACCGTAGCGATAGTGGCCACACCAGTTGTTGCTTTGTCACAGACTGTTCCTTCTAGTGGTACTGCTACCTCGACCCAGTCTGGTTGCATTACCTTAACATCTAATTTAAGAATGGGGACTTCAACTGATTCTTCAGTGAAAGTCCAAATATTGAATTTACAGCTTGCATTAGCTACCGAGGGGTTTACCCTAGACGCAACAGAAACGGGAGCAGGAATCTTCGGAGCAAGTACTAAAGCAGCAGTAAAAGCATTCCAAGAAAAATATGCAAGTGATGTATTAGCTCCTTTTGGCTATATAAAGGGGACTGGAAATGTAGGTGTTCTTACTCGTTTGAAATTAATGGCACTCTATGGATGTAGATTATCAACCCCAGCATTGTATACTGGCCCCATAAACCTTTCGGTGACAAATCTAACCTTGGACGCAAGTGGAGTTACGGGAACATTCTGCAATAATGGAAAAAGCAATATTCCCATTGCTGAGTTCCGTATCCGTTTAAATGGCATCAACCGCGATTTCCAAGAACCAATCCAAAAAGCAGGAGCATGCGTCACCGATACATGGCTCTATTCAACCTGGGGATTAAGCTATGACCCAGGGGTAACATTTGGAGCAGTTGTCCTTATTGATCCCAATAACTTGTATAAGACAGGCCAGCTTCAATATCCATCAACACCAACAGCATCCATCACGGTTCCGGCATTGCCTGGATATCACTTAGCGGTACGAGGTGTGACCATAAAGAGCACGGGCATACAAGCTACATTGTGCAATTTGGGCACGGTGAATATGACGAGCTTCCCCATAGCTATAAAGCTTGATGGGACTGTCAAGAACTTTGACGTATCTGAAGTGTATACTGCTGGAAAATGCGTAACGAAGAATTTCACGTATGATAACTGGGGAGGGACTTATACTGCTGGATCAACTCATACCGCGACTATAACTGCTGATCCAAGTAACATCTATAATGAAACGAATGAATTTGATGGCGTAGCAACGACCTTGGGAACTTTCTAAGTTCTCTAGCAAAAAAGCCCTCTCCGGGGCTTTTTTGTTGTCGTGTTTACGCTGAGCAAAGTCGAATTAGCTTGCACTGAGCGAACAATGTGAGTCGAAGTGTGCCCTCGGCAGGAATCGAACTTGCATCTCTTCCTTAGGACGGAATTGCTCTATCCATTGAGCTACGAGGGCCCGGCTTAGTGTTCAACGTAACAAAAATTTGGTATAATTTCAATTGTATGTTTGAGACAAAATCTCCACTCGTAAGAATTGCCAAAAAGGTTTGCCCCGCCGTTATTACGGTTGTTGTTTCTAAAGATCTGCCTAAGGTAGAAGATTTTTATGCCTTTCCGTATGGTGGCAGAGAAGTTGTCTTGCCGCTCCCTGGCAAAGATGGATTACAAACTGAAAAAACTCAAATTGGCGGGGGATCAGGGTTTATTATTTCGCGGGACGGCTATGTTATCACTTCAAACCATGTGGTCGCCGATACCACCGCTGATTATACGGTGATCATTAGTCCCAAGCAGAAATATCCCGCAAAAGTTTTAGCACGCAACCCCATCAATGACATTGCTGTTTTAAAAATTGAAGCAAAGAATTTACCTTTTATTGAACTAGGGGATTCAAACAAAGTAGAAATTGGCGAAGATGTTATTGCTATTGGAAATCCGCTGGGAGAATTTACCGATACCCTTTCACGGGGTATTGTTTCAGGACTTTCCCGTTATATTACTGCTGCCGGCGGCGCTGATAATCATACTCAAAATCTCCGCGGCCTTATTCAAACCGATGCCGCCATTAATCCGGGAAACTCAGGCGGACCACTGGTGAGTATGGAAGGAAAGGTAATTGGCATTAACACGGCTATGATCATGGGTGCCCAAAACATTGGTTTTGCCATTCCCATTAATTATGCCAAGAAAGATTTAGGGCAAGTGCAAAAGTTTGGCAAGATTGTAGTCCCCTTTCTGGGCGTTAAATACGTCATGCTTTCAAAAGACTTTGCCCATATCAATAAGTTACCGGTTGAAGAAGGAGCCATTGTCGTGCGCGAAACATTAGGAGAATACCCGGTTATCAAGGATTCTTCTGCTGACAAAGCAGGCATGAAAGAGTTTGATATTATCACTGCGTGTAATGGGCAAAAGATTACTACCGAAAATCCGCTTTCTCATATCCTTGCAAAATGCAAAATAGGCCACGAAACGGAGTTTGCCATTTTACGTGATGGAAAAGAAATCATATTGAAAGCAGTCCTTGAGGAAAAAGTATAATAAAAAATCCGCCTGGTGGCGGATTTTTTTTATGTAATGAACGCGCTGAGTTCATTCTTTTTTTCTTCAAGTAATTCTTTGGTATGTGCTTCAACAGTGAGGCGCAGAAGAGGCTCGGTATTTGATGGACGGACATTAAACCACCAATCAGGATACTCTACGGTAACGCCGTCCATGAAGTCCTGTTTACCATCAGTATAATGCTCAGTGATTTTTTTAAGGACAGCGTCTTTATCGGCAACAGTAAAGTTTAGCTCATCAGTTTTATAATACGGTGATAAACTGCTTACCAATTCAGAAACTTTTTTACCTTCTTTTGAAATAATCTGTAGGGCAATCAAAAAGGCCATGATTCCCGAGTCCATGTAAAAATAATCAGTAAAACAGTAATGACCCGACATTTCTCCGCCCATCATCCCCTGGTGTTTGATAAGTTCTTCGCGTACATTCACAAAACCAACCGGAGTCTTAATAGGTTTGCCTCTCCATTTTTCTACAAATTCAGGAACCGCTTTTGAGCACACGGCGTTATAGGCAATACCGGCTCCTTGGTTTTTATCGATAAAATATTTTGCGAGCAGTAACAATGTAGTGTCAGCTGAAACAAGCTTTCCGGTTTCATCAATTAAAAATACGCGGTCAGCATCGCCATCAAACATGAAACCTCCGTCGGCATTCAATTCTTTAATTTTTTGCGCAATCTGATCAGAAGACCCTTTTTCAAGAGGGTTAGAAGAATGGTTGGGAAAATTCCCATCAGGCTCAAAATTCAGCTCGATGATTTCTACCGGTATAAGGTTTTTAATGGTTTGTATTACCTTGCCAATCACTCCGTTTGATGCGTCAACAACAATCTTGAGCGGTTTAATATTTTGAGCAAACTGCTCCATAAACTTTCGGTAATCATCCCAGATATTGAGTTCTTGTACGTCAGAAGTTGCTGGATTGTTAGTTGGTATTACTGCCTTCGCTAGTTCTACTAAATCCTTACCGCGCACCATTTCAATCATTCCCCCATTTTTACGGAGCATCTTAAGGCCGTTGTATTCTTTGGGATTGTGGCTGGCAGTTACCATAATGCCGCCATCAAAGTCATATTTTCCGACAGCAAAATAGATTCCTTCAGTAGGTGTTTGACCGATACTTGTTACTTGTGCCCCTGCTGCCAAAAGACCCTCTATAAGGGCCACAAAGAGCTCTGGCGATGATAATCGGGCGTCATGGCCCACAACCACGTTTTTAGCCTTAGTATGCTGTACAAAAGCCTGAGCAGCGGCAAAAACGGCCTCTTTTGTGATTTGTGAGGGATAAATGCCCCGGATATCATATGATTTGAAGATGGAAGTGTCCATATAAGGTAATATTGCATTGTTACATCAAATCCTTGATTTTTCAATAACATTTTGGTATAATTCGCCCAACATGAAAAACTACGAGTTAACCTATATCCTTGCTCCCCACCTTACTTCTGAGCAAGTTACCCAGCAAGCTACCAGCATTGAATCATTTATTCAGAGCAAAGAAGGCGTTATTGTCAAATCAGAAAAGACAGGCGCCCAGGTGCTTGCCTATCCGGTAAAAAAGCAACGATCGGGATACTTTGTTATATCCGAATTCCAAGCTCAGGAAAATATGGTACAAGAAGTAAAGAGCCATGTTGATGGTACCAAAGAAGTGTTGCGCAGTGCCCTGGTAGTTAAGAAACCAATAAAGGAAATGAAAGCACTGCGAAGACGCAAGCCAACAGCACCCGTTAACTTCGATACCGTTTCCCGCGATGAAAAGAAAGGGGAAAAAGCTGACATACAGGAGATTGAGAAAAAATTAGACGAGTTGTTGAGTTAATCTATGAATTTCAATAAAGCATTCATTTTGGGGAATGTCACGCGTGACCCGGAAACCCGGGCTTTGCCGTCTGGACAGCCCGTAGCAAGTTTTGGGCTTGCCAGCAACCGCTTTTATACTGACCAGTCAGGACAGAAAAAACAGGATGCAGAATTCCATAATGTAGTAGCATTCGGCAAATTGGCCGATATTGTCACGCGCTATGTGACCAAAGGGACATTAGTCTTTATTGAAGGAAGAATTAAGACGCGCAACTGGCAAAACCAGCAAGGCGTCAAACAGTACCGCACCGAAATTATTGCTGAAACATTGCAATTAGGGCCCCGAGGATCGGGAACGTCAAATACAGGAAGCTATCCAAAATCAACATCTTCTGCCCCCGACCAACCTTCTAAATCTGAAGATATTCCGGTTATTGAAGAAAACAATATGCCTCCGCCAAACTTTGTGACCGATGAGGGGCCAAAAAATAGTGATGAAATTAATATAAACGATATTCCATTTTAAACTCATGATGTGTTATTTTTGCCAAAAGAATATTGACGGCGTTGACTACAAAAACACCGAACTCTTGTCCCGGTTTGTTTCAGGTTTCTACAAAATAAAACCACGCAAGAAAACGGGATTATGCAGCCATCATCAGCGCAAGGTTGCCATGGCAATCAAGCGCGCCCGCCAGATGGGAATGATGCCCTATATGCCTCAGTAGAAATTGTAATCAAAAAACCGCCGAGAGGCGGTTTTTTTGTTATGCTTCACTATTTCCCTTTGTAGTCATTGCCATTGCTTTGATTTTTTCAATCGCGGCGGGATTTTCTTTCAAGAACGCTTTTGCTGCTTCTGTTCCCTGCCCTATTTTCTCTCCTTCAAGGGTAAAGAAACTGCCACTTTGCTTAATCATACCGGTGGCCAGCCCTGCCCGTAAGGCATCGCCTGACTTTGAAATGCCTTCATTATAGTAAATATCAAATTCAGCCACGCGGAACGGCGGCGCCACTTTATTTTTGACGATTTTAGCTTTGACGCGGTTTCCAATAATTTCATCGCCTGATTTTATCTGGGCGGTACGGGCCAAATTAATTCTTACGGACGAATAGAATTTAAGAGCCAAGCCGCCCGGCGTAGTTTCGGGATTACCAAAAACCATGCCAACTTTCATACGGACTTGATTTAAGAAAATAACAACCGTATTGGTTTTGGCAATAATACTGGAAAGTTTGCGGCATGCCTGGCTTAATAGTCGAGCCTGTAGGGCCATATGCTGGTCTCCAATTTCCCCTTCAATTTCAACCCGAGGCGTCAGTGCTGCCACCGAGTCAACAACAATAACGGCAACGTTTCCCGTTTTTACCAATGTTTCTACAATCTGGAGCGCGTGTTCACCTGAATCGGGTTGTGAAATTAATAATTCATCTACATTGACACCAATTTTACGGGCATATTCAGGATCCATGGCGTGTTCGGCATCAATATAAGCGCATACTCCACCTTTTCGTTGGGCTTCTGCCACTGCGTGCAATGACAACGTTGTTTTTCCTGATGACTCCGCTCCATAAATTTCAATGATTCTGCCACGGGGTACGCCGCCCACTCCCAGGGCTTGATCAAGGGCAATGGAGCCAGTAGGAATAGTATCTACATCTACTGCCCCAATTTCGCTCATTTTCATGATCGCTCCCTCGCCAAAGCGCTCTTTGATTTCATTGATAGCAGAGGTCAATGCCTTAGCTTCTTTTGGTTGTACTTCTTTTTTATGTTTTTCTTTTGCCATAATTATTTGTTATATCACACTTTTTGCCAACCGCCTTCGGGTTCTTCGGCTTCTTGCGGCGCTTGGGTAGAAGCTTCTTGAGCTTCAATTGGCGCGCGCGATGTGCCCGGTTCGCCATACACTTCACGAGGCTTTGCGCCGTCAGCTGGACCTACAATGCCTTTGTCTTCTAACATATCAATCAGCCGTGCGGCACGTGAATACCCAATGCGCAATCTTCGTTGCAAAAACGAAGCAGAAGCTTTTTGGGTTTCCAATACAATGCGTTTGACATCATCAAACAGCGGATCATCATCGCCAAAAAACATCCCATCTTCAGCTCCGCCTCCCACTTTCCCTTCACCCGGCTGATTGGCTTCCAATGCGTCCCGCAAACTCTGAATAATAGTCGGCTGGGTTTCTTCAACAGACTTAGCGTTATCGGCGATCCAATCGGTTACTTTCTTTACTTCTTTTTCAGGAATATACGGGGCCTGGATACGAGTAATCTTTGAGCTCTTTGATGACAAGAACAGCAAGTCTCCAGCGCCCAGGAGTTTTTCGGCTCCTGATGTGTCTAAAATGGTACGCGAATCAACCTGGGAAGTAACTTGGAAGCTAATACGAGACGTAATATTAGCTTTAATTAATCCGGTGATGACTTCTACCGATGGGCGCTGAGTGGCCAATACTAAGTGAATGCCGGTGGCGCGCGCCATTTGGGCAAGGCGGACAATACCAGCTTCTAACTCGCGGCCTTTGGCGGCCATCAAGTCGGCCAGCTCGTCGATAACCAAGACAATGTACGGCATCTCTGATCCCGCGGCAATTACTGACTTATGAGTATTATAACTCTTAATGTTGCGGGCGGGGATTTCAGAAAAGACCTCAAACCGCCGTTCCATTTCCCGTACTAACCATTGTAACGCATTTATGGTTTTTGTGGCGTCGTGAACAACGGGACACAGCAAATGAGGCAGGGAATTGTAATGCTGGAATTCCACGCGCTTTGGATCAACCATGATGATGCGGAGCGTTTCGGGAGTATGGCGATATAATAAACTTAAAATAAGGGTGTTTAAGAAAATTGTTTTTCCGCTGCCCGTTGCTCCCGCTACCAACATGTGGGGCATTTCAGCTAAATCAGTATATGAGGGCATTCCCGAAACATCTTTTCCGATGGCAATAGGAAGCGCGTCACCTCCTTCTTGGTATTGAGAATGTTCAATAAGGTTGCGCAAAGAAATCATCGCACGAACTTTATTTGGTACTTCCACTCCTACTAAAGATTTGCCGGGAATAGGGGCTTCAATACGAATAGGATGAGCCGCCAGCGCCAATGCTAAATTATTAGAAAGTGTGGTAATTTTTGAAAGCTTAACTCCTTCAGCAGGCTTGAACGCATACTGAGTAACGGTTGGTCCAACATTAACTTCTGACATACCAACGTTAATACCAAAATTTTCCAGCGTCTTTTTGATAATCAGCGAGTTCTCTTTAATGTTGCCCGAGGTTGGCGCTGTTTCCTCTTTGCCAAGCAAGTCGGTAGGAGGTAGAGAATATTTTCCTTTTGTGAACTTGGCGATAATAGGGACGGCAAGGGTTTTTTTTGGTTGTTCATTATTCTTTTGGAAAAGAGATACTTTGGGCGTAATCTTTTCTGGTACTGATTTTTCCGTATTAACACCGCTGATTTTAAGAGGTGGTACATCGGGAATCCGTTCTTTTGCTTTCTCTTTCTCGTCTTCTTCTTTCTTTTCTGGCCATACGGCTTCAATGAACATGACAAAGCTTACTAATAAGATGGCGCCAAAAATAATATTACTGACAAGCAAACCAAAGAGGCTCGTAATTCCCTTTGCCGCTAAACCAATAAGGCCCGAGCTCTGCTGGTTAAGGTTTTGATTAGTGGCAATACCCGAAACCCCAACAACCAATGCGCTCACGGCAAGAGCCATTACTACTACTTTTATTTTCTTATGAGATTTTAAGAAGACAAACCCTCCAATAGCTAGTGAAAGGACAATAGTGGCAATAGTAATTTTTGAGTCCCCTGCCACAAATTTAGCAATGGTATCTATCCACTGGCCCGCAACACCGGCTTTGCCAAAAAAAGACAGCCCAATAACAATGGCCGCCAAAAACATCGCGATGGCTTTGATCCACTTTTGCGCTCCATGGCTCAAAAGGTCATCTTTTTCCTTTTTCTCTTTTTTACTCCCGTTTTCCCCGTTTTTTTGCTTGCCGTTCTTGGCCATATTTTGATCTTTTATTATACTACTTATGGATGCCTGTTCAAGAGGAAATTGCAACAAAACCCCCTTTTTAGTATTCTCAGCTGTTGCTCATTACGGTTGGGGATAAGTTCTATTTCACATTTTGCTCAAGGGGGGATATTATAAGGTAATATAATTATAATTTTAACTAATGGGAATAGAAAAAATAGTTGTCATTCTCTTAGTCGTAATATGTGTAGTCACGGTTGGTCTTTACGTTAATAATACCATCGGATTTAATCAGACACTGAGTTTGTTGGACAATATTTCAGCTACTAAAGGAACAGGAGCGATTGGGCCAGCATATGCTGGAATACCGACAGGTGGAATGGTATGCAAATGTGAATGCAAGGGAAGTGATGGTACTCCATTGTATCTCTTCAACGGTAACGGCGTATATTCTTCAATTTATGGTGTTCCAACTTCTGACGAAGAAAAATGTAAGTCATATAATGGTGGGGCTTGCGCTGGTTATGCCTATCCCCCAAATAATGGAGGCCTCGTTCCACCCGAACCATTTCCAAGACCTGGTACTCTTCAGAATTGCCAGCTTTATGCGAGGTGAAATAGACTTCAAACAAAAAACCGCCTTTTGGGCGGTTTTTTGTTTAGCTATTTTTCTTAGGATTGAATCCGGTTCCAACAGGGATGAGTTTTCCAATAATAACATTTTCTTTGAGTCCGCGGAGCTTATCTTCTTTGCCTTCAAGGGAAGCTTTGATAAGCACTCGTGAAGTTTGTTGGAAGGACGCCGCTGACAAGAATGAGTCCGAAGCCAGCGATACCTCTGAAATTCCCAGTAAGATCTGCACTCCCTGAGGAGGCGTTTTCTTTGCTTTCTTAAGGTTTTCTGATGCTTCCTGGAAGATTGACCATTCAATCACCTCGCCTGCTACCCAGTCTGAATCCCCTCCTTCTTTAATGCGTATGCGTGAGAACATCTTCTGAATCATTAATTCAATGTGCTTGTCATGAATGTCGATACCCTGTGACGCATAAATACGCTGAACTTCTTTAAGGATATATTTTTGAGTTTCTTGTAATCCCGCCGTGCGATACAGTTTCTTAAGATCTAAATTACCCTGGCACAACGGCTGCCCTTCTTTGACGTCGTCACCCGTGGCTACCAAGATGGCAACGCGAGACGGAATCTTGTAATCAACCGGCTCCCCGGGCTTTTTCTTTGATTTTTTCCCCTTGCCTTCTTCTGAAATAACGGGCTTAATAGTAACAATGCGTTTTTCCTCATCAACCTTCAAAACTTTTCCATCGCTCATGGCAACAACAGCTTCCCCTTTTGGCGAGCGAACTTCAAAAATTTCTTCAATACGTGAAAGACCTTGGGTAATGTCGCCGCTGCCTGCTACTCCTCCCAAGTGGTGCGTTCTCAAGGTAAGCTGAGTTCCCGGTTCCCCGATAGCTTGAGCGGCAATAACTCCAACGGCTTCACCTGCTTTGATGATATTGTTGCGTGACAAATCCCAGCCATAGCACTTTTGGCACACGCCTCGTACGCTCTTGCATGACAACGGTGAACGCAGAGAAACTTCGGGAATTTCTTCTTTGACAATACGAGCGGCATCCTGCCACGTGATCACATGTCCTTTCTTGACGAGGACTTCTTTGTCTTTTACGATGTCAGCAGTGCACACGCGGCCAACCAGTTTAAAGGTGAAATCCTGTTCAATATCTTCAGCTTCCTTGCGGCTGGCAATAATGCCTTTCTTGTCTCCACAGTCTTCCTCATAGGTAATAACATCGTGAGCAACGTCAATGAGACGACGGGTCAAATATCCAGCTGATGATGTTCTCAAGGCAGTGTCGGCAGCTCCTTTTCGGGCTCCGTGTGTTGAAATAAAGTATTCTAATACGTTGAATCCCTCAGCGAACGATGACTTTACGGGCAATTCAATAATGTCTCCGGCTGGGTTGTTCACCAAGCCTTTCATACCAGCCATCTGTACGGGCTGTGACCAGGTTGCACGGGCCCCGGCAGTAATGATAGTAATAACCGGCCCGTCCTGCGGTAATGTGGTCTTGATAAGTTTTTCTAATTGGGTCTTGGCGTCATGCCATACCATGATCTTCTGCGAAGTTTTTTCATCATGGCTCAAAAGGCCTTTTTCATAGTGCTCTTCAATGCGCTCAACTTCTTCTTCGGCCTTAGCGATAATGGCTGGCTTTTCTTTAGGAACAATCAAGTCGTCCATGCCCCAGCTAATACCGGCGAGCGTTGAATATTCAAAACCCATCGCCTTAATCTTATCTAAGGTATCAATAGACTGTTGGCCATGGTACTTTTCAATAATGTCGCGGATCAAGGCCTTTAGCCCCTTGTTATCAATCTGTTTGTTAACATATGGATAATCAGCCGGCAAGTTTGAGTTAAGAATAAGGCGGCCAACGCATGTATCAATCAATTCATGACCTTCTGATTTTGGGTTAGGGACCTTAATATCTTGATTGAGTCCAAGATAGCCATTTTCGAACGCCATGACCGCTTCCTCAAGGCTTGAGTAAATCTTCTTGTGTTTCTGGTCTTCTGCTTCCTTGAGCTTTGTCATCAAGAAGCATCCCAAGGCGATGTCGCGGAACGGACCAATAACTGGCAATCCGGTTGCGGGTTTTAAGAGGTTCAGTGAAGAAAGCATGATCTCTCGTGCTTCCTTTTGGGCTTCTTCTGATAATGGCAAATACACGGCCATTTGGTCGCCGTCAAAGTCAGCGTTGAACGCTTCACAGGCTAACGGATGCAAACGGATAGTTTCTCCTTCAGTCAATACCGGATGGAACGCCTGAATGCCCAGTCTGTGCAACGTTGGAGCGCGGTTCAAGAGTACCAGCTTGTCTTTAACAATTTCTTCCAAGATGGCCCACACCTCCGGAACCTTATCTTCAATAAGGCGGGTGGCACCACGGATGTTATATGCTAATTCCTTGTCTAAAATGCGCTTGATGACAAACGGTTTGAAAATTTCCAGCGCCATCGTCTTTGGTAATCCGCACTGGCTAAAATGCAGTTCAGGACCCACCGCAATAACAGAACGTCCCGAGTAGTCTACGCGCTTTCCCAGCAAGTTTTGGCGGAATCTTCCCTGTTTTCCTGCAAGCATGGCAGCTAAAGACTTGAGTAAGCGCTTGCCTCCTGTGGTGGCAGTCGTGGTAACACCTTTACGCATTTCGTTATCAATAAGAGCGTCAACAGCTTCCTGTAACATGCGCTTTTCGTTGCGGACAATA